>JGI26083J51738_10001349_pt1 | contig 13230 bp, 2 predicted proteins | sample SaaInl85LU_5_DNA_FD_51738 | JGI IMG/M metagenome (IMG submission 51738)
CTTGAATAGACTTCCGCCGGGCAATTACGGTCGTATCTTACAGTACTCGATATCTAGATTCAATCAAGATCGACCAAAAGATGCCGGTCACAAGAAATATGGCAAACCAAGAAGAGAACTTGGAGAATGGAATTCATTCCGACCAGAACTCCGGCAAGTCCCACAGTGAACCTGTGAACACTAATGATGACAGTGAACAATTTTTGAATACTTTAATTACTTCTTCATCCGTTGTACCTCCCGTTACGTATTCTAGTCCTGGCTTTACTTCTGATATGACGGTGCGTCGTTTGCCTGCGAATGTTTGTGGTGTGTTTGAGGCCTCCGGGTCGGGTGTGACATCGCAGCATGGCTTAGGTTTAACGAATGATTGTTCTTTAGCCCATCAGCAGAGCAAGACAGAGACTGAATATCTGTTAGAACAGGATCTGTTGCTAGAAGAAGATGAACTTCGACTGAAAAGGAAGCGGATAGCTTTAGCTAAATTGATAAATGCTGGGGAGACGCATAAGGAGACTCCATTGATAGTTAAGGATAAGCATCCCGTTATAGACCGTTCACAGCATACTGAATCAAGTTCTTTAGAGGAGCTGTTATCAAGACTTATTGTCAGTTCCAGTTTGCCTAAAATAGAAATAGAACCATTCTCTGGTGCTCCTGAGGAATTTGCTACTTTTCTTAGTACATTTCATAGTCAGGTGGGGTCACAGATAGCTGACCCTTATCAGAAGCTGTGTCATCTGATATACTATTGTAAGGGCGTAGCTAAAGAAGCTATAAAGCATTGCGTCCTGTTACCGACAGAAAGGTGTTTCGCTACAGCAATAGAAATATTGAAATCTCAATTTGGTCGACCCCACCAAATTATTCAGGCTGTGACGCAGAACCTGTTTACGGGACCACCAATTCGTTCGAATGATTTAGGGTCTCTCCAGTCGTTGCTGCGCCAGATGCGAAGCTCTGCTATTACGCTTAGCCAGTTGGGTCGCGAGGCGGATCTCAACTGTGGCACTAACTTACTGCGAATAGTTAAACGGTTACCTAAATCGATCCAGGGTAAGTGGGCTGAGGTAGTTGACAGTTTACTCTCCAATGGTAAGGAACCAACATTTGGTGACCTTTTATCTTTAGTGGAAAGGCGAGTCTCAATTGCCAGCACCGAATATGGTATGCTTGCCTTTGAAGGCAATCAATCGATGCTTCCATCTAAGACCATACACCGTATCGCCTCAGTGAAACACACAGTGAGTGAACCTCAATCTTGTCCATTGTGTGCCAGTGATCATGCCTTGAATTCTTGTCCATCCTTCAAGAAGCTCGATGTAGCTGATCGCTGGAAGGCACTGAAGGACCACAAGAGGTGTTTCAGATGTCTTAAGGCTAACCACCGCGTACGGGAGTGCAAGTCCAACATGGTATGTCTCGTCAGTGGATGCGGTAAATGGCATCACACGCTCTTACATTCGAGCAACAGGGCTAAGTCCCCAAGGCGAGATGAAACTAGCCATGTTTGTACCTCATATGGTCTACAGTCATCAACCATTCAGCTAGGCTTCGTCCCAGTTAAGCTACACGGCCCAACAGGAACTGTATCTACCTATGCCTTTCTCGATAACGGTTCAGATTGTACCATAATCGATAGAACAATAGCAGGTCAGCTAGGGTTGGAGTTAGACAAGACTTCACTACGTATATCTACACTACATGGAGTGAAGTCAGTACCATGTAGTAAATCGAAGGCCACCTTAACGTCGGTAGATGAAACCTTCGCTTGCGAGTTAGATCCCCTAATCGTGGTGGATCAACTACCTGTGGATCGAGTCGACAAGTCGCCTTTAGACCCTTCACGGTGGCCGCACCTTGAGGGCGTCACTCTTCATAACCTACCGTCCGACCGAGTGGGTTTATTGATAGGATGCGACATACCTAAAGTGCATAGCGTTATAGATCAACGTATAGGCACAGGTAAACAACCATTCGCCATCAAATCGGTCCTTGGCTGGGTGGTAAGAGGTCCTATGGGTTTGAGGAACGACTCAGCCCTTCGGGTACATGCCATTTCAACTTCTCGTGAACCCATAGAGGCTCTCCTGGTTAGACTGTATGAGTCCGAATTCCAAGACATTGGCGATCCAGAGGAGTTACAGCAATCTGTAGAAGATACGAAAGCCGTGGATACCGTAGCAGCTTCGGTCAAGCTAACCGAGGGACACTATCAGCTCACAGTACCGTGGAAGGGGAACCAACGAGACCTCCCAGATAATCGTCAAATGGCATTAGGTAGGCTGGAAAACTTGCGACGGAAACTACTGAAGGATGAAAAACTACGGTCTAGGTATGTGCATGTCATGAACGAGCATCTGGAGAAAGGTCACGTTAGCTTAGGATCCCCTAAGTCGCCTCGTTGGTTCTTACCCCACCACCCGGTTATCAATCCAAAGAAACCGGAGAAGCTGAGAATAGTATTCGACTGTGCAGCCAAGTGTCGAGGTCTTTCCCTGAACGACGTATTGTTACCGGGTCCCGACTTAATCAATAACATGACCGGGGTATTACTGCGTTTCCGACTGTATAGGGTTGCACTTTCTGCGGATATCAGAGAAATGTTTCTACAAGTCAGGCTACCGGAAGAGGATAAATGGGCTTTCAGCTTTCTCTGGTGGTCGGGCAATAATCTTAACAACAGTCCGGAAGCATATGAGTGGAATGTGCACCCGTTTGGAGCTACATCGTCGCCATTCTGTGCTAATTATGCCTTGAGACAAGCGATAGAAGATAACACAACCCGGTTCCCTTCACTGTCTAGTGAGTTGCTAAAGAAGTCGTTCTACGTCGACGACTTTTTGCTCTCTACGAAAACAATCAGTGAAGCGAAGAATGTAGTACGCGACTTACCACCGCTCCTTAGTCGTGGTGGGTTCGATCTGGTGAAATGGAATTCCAATTCCGCAGCTGTCTTAAACAGCATCGATCCCACACTACGGTCTCATTCAGTAGAAGAGCTACCCTTCAGTGATTCGAGTCAGCGAACGTTGGGAGTGAAATGGCACATGGCCAAAGACGTGTTTATGTTCGAATTGAAAACACCTCTGAATGAGCCAACAAGACGTACATTGTTGGCGTATCTAGCCTCTATCTATGACCCATGCGGCTTCATCGCTCCCGTTCTGCTACCCGGGAAATTGTTACTCCAGGAACTTTGTCGCCTGAACGTTGGGTGGGACACTGAGCTAAAGTACGCCACGCTACATAGATATCAGGAGTGGTTAGAAACACTAAAGAAAATACCAACTCTTGAGATCAATCGTTGTTTGATACCCGACTCCGACACTGATGAAAGATTTGAGCTACATTTGTTTTCTGATGCTTCAGAGATAGGTTATGGTGCGGTTGCATACCTTCGCAGGACTACGAGTGATGGCGAGATTCATTGCCCCTTCCTGATAGGAAAGGGTAGAGTGGCACCATTACAGTTTATCTCCATTCCCCGTTTGGAGCTCACCGCTGCATTATTAGCGGCACGGCTGTCAGCTTACCTCGTTAGGGAATTGAATTTAACTGTGAGACAAATCGTGTTTTGGACAGACTCAGTACTCGTCTTACGTTATCTTTCTAGCACTTCTGCTCGCCTTGCCACGTTCGTGGCTAATCGAGTTAGAAGAATCAGGGAGTTATCCAATGTATCCCAATGGAGATATGTACCAACAAAGGATAATCCGGCCGACCTCGCTTCGAGAGGACTTACTACGAAGTCCTTCTGCAAAATCAAGTTTTGGTTGGAAGGTACACAGTACCTAAGAATGAAAGAAGCGTCGTGGCCGACGATGCCTACATCTTTGAACGTAAAGGATGACCAGTTGGAAACGAAGAAAGTAGCCATGATAGCTACGGGCTCCGATGGCCTCTGTTGGTTAAACGAGCTAGCCACTCGATGCCCTAGCTGGACTAGCCTCCAAAGGCATGTAGTTTGGCTGATTCGTTTCCAAAACTACATTAGGATCAAGCTGTTATCAAGAACCGATCTATCCCTTCAACTGGGTAAGATCAAGACGTACGAATTATCCCAAGCGATTAGGGATATTATTCGTATGATGCAAATTGAATGCTTCAACACCTCGTCTCTGGCTTCGGGTCGAAGTCGTGCTCACCAGCCCCATGACCTCCGCAAGCTGAAGCCAATATACATCGATGGTGTTTTGTGTCTAGGTGGAAGGGTGCAAGGCTGCGAGCCACTGCCCATTCTACCCAGTACAGGACGGATGACATCATTGATAATAAGACATTACCATGAAGTAAGTGGCCATGCTGGCCCTACACATGTTTTGGCTTCAGTTAGACGGGAATACTGGATCATTAAGGGGATGGCTACCGTCAGGAGGGTATTGCGCGACTGCGCAAAATGCCGCTTACTACATGCACCACCCTGTGAGCAAGCAATGGCGCCTCTTCCTAGGTTTCGAACCGAATCGGAATCGTATCCATTCAGCCACACAGGATTAGATTACTTTGGCCCGTTTCTCGTGAAGTATAATAGGATCACGGTCAAAAGATTTGGTTGCTTATTCACCTGTATGCATACTAGAGCCATTCATATCGAGGTGGCACACAGTATGACGACCGATTCCTTTCTCATGGCAGTCAATAGATTTATCAGTAGGAGGGGTACTCCGAAGGCGCTATATAGTGACAACGGGTCAAACTTTATCGGAGCAGAAGCCGAACTTCGATCGCTTTGCCAATCCCTAGACGACGAAAACATTCACAACGCCATGCTAACACGTCAAATCGATTGGCATTTCAACCCTCCTTTAGCTAGCCACCGTGGCGGAGTTTGGGAGAGGATGATACGGACAGTACGTAGAATATACAGCCATTTAGTCAAAGAGCAAACTGTGACGGATGAAGTCTTACTGACGTACCTAGCCGAAACGGAGCGTATAGTCAATGACAGACCCTTAGTGCCGGTTTATGATGATCCTGAACAGCCAGCAGCGTTATGCCCAAATGATTGGCTGATACTAAGACCGAATACTGGTTTAGAAAATGACGAGATTCCCCTCAGGGAACGGCTAACAAAACAATGGAGGCAGGCTCAACACTTAGCTAACATGTTTTGGAAAAGGTGGAGAACTGAATACCTATCCATCTTACAGTCAACACAGAAGTGGTTAACCCCACATAGAAACCTAAAGGTTGGTGATTTAGTTTTAGTAAACAAGTTAAACACACCCAAGGGTTGTTGGCCCAAAGGTGTTGTAACCGAAGCATACCCTGGAGTCGATGGCTTGGTCAGACAAGTTTTAGTTAAGACTGCTAGAGGACTAGTGAGACGCGATGTTCGCTCTCTCTGCCTCCTTGAGGCAGCATGTGAATAATTTAATGAAGACTGTAGCTTGAGTTGGGGTATGGGGAAACGTTGGTGAAGCTTGGTAAGTTGGTTATTGAAATTCATTGACGTACATGAACATTCATGTATTAAAGACGCAATGTAATATATAGTAATAACTGGCAACTTAAGTAGACGCTTGCAATATAGACGGCACTTAGATACGTTGCACACCGAGTTGATCATGCAATGGTCTGTAGCTGACTAACCGAGCGGACCGGCTCTTGGTATGATGTAGCAGGATTGAAGTCGGGATGCGGGTATGTTCTATGGGTGTCTTCTCTCACTTGTTAACTGCTGCTGATCTGAAGCTGGTGTAGGTATCTCTGGACCGTGGAGTATGTTTGTGATGTCTGCAATACCGGCACAAAAAAGGGCGGCTTACGGTTGAAAGAGGATTAGCATATCCTACGCCCAAAAGATTTGCATGGCAATAGGCATTATATGGGCTATGGAGACTGTTTGGCTGTCATTCCGGTAGGCCGTGGCCGTGATTAGGGTGCCCGGTTATAAAAAAAATGTGATGAAATACGGGTCATGAGATAATGGGGACCAAAATATTGAAGCGACTGTTAAAAAAATGTTCAGTCGATGCTACATGCTGCTGAACACCAATAACTGTAATGGCCCCAATACGGACGATATTTGTGCTTGCGGTGTCCGTTCATGGTAACTGATTGACCCAACAATGTTGAACGTGGTGCGGACTTAGGCGTGTGTTTGTCCCGGCAGAGATGGATTGTTTGTAACAGCTGATGTTCTGGTAGTAAGTTCTCGTGATTGATACACGTCCAGTGGACTATCTGTGTTTCAGTCTTTCTTGACTGCGTGCTGAATATCGGGGTTGAGTTTGCCGGACGTTAGTTGCTGCACCGGAGCGTGACTTCTCAGTGTGTGACGTGGTACTTATAGACGTGCATGTCCTAATTGCAAACCTTATCGGTAGCTGACGATTGTTATATAGTCCTATCGCCGCCAGTCTTTGACGTCAGTACTTATACGACATACGAACTTGACATTGCTATACTTCAATGGAACTGTTTGCTCTATGGCAAACACTATTGTATAGATTACAGGCACTCTTCGGGACTTTTACAATTCCATGTTAGATAATGCCTTTGTACCTTGATACATCATTGATGATTATTTGCTTGACACATTTCTCAGTGATACTTGCTGGACCATCGTTCACCCAATGTACCCTAACAATGGCAGCTGTCTGGAATCGAACCTAAGGAGGCCATGTAGAGCCTTTGTATATAGCATATATAGATATTGTAGTATAGTAGTAGTGACATAACACTGCAGATATAGATATATTAGTGTAGTAGCAGTGACGTAACAGTTTTGTGATGGTGTAATAAGTAGTAGTATATGAGTAGACTCCTGTAATAAGTTAGAGACTGCTGGTAGAGAGGCTGAAGGTTGTGACTGGTTATAAATAGTGCATATACTAGGATTGCTGGTTTAGCTGACTGGGTGCAGCTAGCGGGGGGAGTGTAAATGCGTTCTCAGCATTTAAGTATGGCGCCGCAGTCTACCACCCGGGGGTCGATTTGTTTGTTGTTTGTATGCATTTGTTCGATGTGTTGCGCCGTTATACCTCACAATCTTTCTATTTCATCACTTCTATTTCTTCCGTGCTTGACTACCTCTCGCTTTGTTTATATCGACGCCATTTTTGCGTATGTTTCGTTTTCTTCGCTGAGCCCTTGACCGGACGGAACTTTCGTTAGTTATTTATCCTTGGACCTTCACTATCGAGGTAATCTTGTTGTAACATTTATATAATTTTTAGTACCGCTTTGTGCTTTACAATTTACGTCTACTCGTCTACAGTCAATACAATATTCGTTCTATACCGTGTGGACAATTCTGAGCGCGTAACTCGGGGTCTACCAACGAAACCTTGAATAGACTTCCGCCGGGCAATTACGGTCGTATCTTACAGTACTCGATATCTAGATTCAATCAAGATCGACCAAAAGATGCCGGTCACAAGAAATATGGCAAACCAAGAAGAGAACTTGGAGAATGGAATTCATTCCGACCAGAACTCCGGCAAGTCCCACAGTGAACCTGTGAACACTAATGATGACAGTGAACAATTTTTGAATACTTTAATTACTTCTTCATCCGTTGTACCTCCCGTTACGTATTCTAGTCCTGGCTTTACTTCTGATATGACGGTGCGTCGTTTGCCTGCGAATGTTTGTGGTGTGTTTGAGGCCTCCGGGTCGGGTGTGACATCGCAGCATGGCTTAGGTTTAACGAATGATTGTTCTTTAGCCCATCAGCAGAGCAAGACAGAGACTGAATATCTGTTAGAACAGGATCTGTTGCTAGAAGAAGATGAACTTCGACTGAAAAGGAAGCGGATAGCTTTAGCTAAATTGATAAATGCTGGGGAGACGCATAAGGAGACTCCATTGATAGTTAAGGATAAGCATCCCGTTATAGACCGTTCACAGCATACTGAATCAAGTTCTTTAGAGGAGCTGTTATCAAGACTTATTGTCAGTTCCAGTTTGCCTAAAATAGAAATAGAACCATTCTCTGGTGCTCCTGAGGAATTTGCTACTTTTCTTAGTACATTTCATAGTCAGGTGGGGTCACAGATAGCTGACCCTTATCAGAAGCTGTGTCATCTGATATACTATTGTAAGGGCGTAGCTAAAGAAGCTATAAAGCATTGCGTCCTGTTACCGACAGAAAGGTGTTTCGCTACAGCAATAGAAATATTGAAATCTCAATTTGGTCGACCCCACCAAATTATTCAGGCTGTGACGCAGAACCTGTTTACGGGACCACCAATTCGTTCGAATGATTTAGGGTCTCTCCAGTCGTTGCTGCGCCAGATGCGAAGCTCTGCTATTACGCTTAGCCAGTTGGGTCGCGAGGCGGATCTCAACTGTGGCACTAACTTACTGCGAATAGTTAAACGGTTACCTAAATCGATCCAGGGTAAGTGGGCTGAGGTAGTTGACAGTTTACTCTCCAATGGTAAGGAACCAACATTTGGTGACCTTTTATCTTTAGTGGAAAGGCGAGTCTCAATTGCCAGCACCGAATATGGTATGCTTGCCTTTGAAGGCAATCAATCGATGCTTCCATCTAAGACCATACACCGTATCGCCTCAGTGAAACACACAGTGAGTGAACCTCAATCTTGTCCATTGTGTGCCAGTGATCATGCCTTGAATTCTTGTCCATCCTTCAAGAAGCTCGATGTAGCTGATCGCTGGAAGGCACTGAAGGACCACAAGAGGTGTTTCAGATGTCTTAAGGCTAACCACCGCGTACGGGAGTGCAAGTCCAACATGGTATGTCTCGTCAGTGGATGCGGTAAATGGCATCACACGCTCTTACATTCGAGCAACAGGGCTAAGTCCCCAAGGCGAGATGAAACTAGCCATGTTTGTACCTCATATGGTCTACAGTCATCAACCATTCAGCTAGGCTTCGTCCCAGTTAAGCTACACGGCCCAACAGGAACTGTATCTACCTATGCCTTTCTCGATAACGGTTCAGATTGTACCATAATCGATAGAACAATAGCAGGTCAGCTAGGGTTGGAGTTAGACAAGACTTCACTACGTATATCTACACTACATGGAGTGAAGTCAGTACCATGTAGTAAATCGAAGGCCACCTTAACGTCGGTAGATGAAACCTTCGCTTGCGAGTTAGATCCCCTAATCGTGGTGGATCAACTACCTGTGGATCGAGTCGACAAGTCGCCTTTAGACCCTTCACGGTGGCCGCACCTTGAGGGCGTCACTCTTCATAACCTACCGTCCGACCGAGTGGGTTTATTGATAGGATGCGACATACCTAAAGTGCATAGCGTTATAGATCAACGTATAGGCACAGGTAAACAACCATTCGCCATCAAATCGGTCCTTGGCTGGGTGGTAAGAGGTCCTATGGGTTTGAGGAACGACTCAGCCCTTCGGGTACATGCCATTTCAACTTCTCGTGAACCCATAGAGGCTCTCCTGGTTAGACTGTATGAGTCCGAATTCCAAGACATTGGCGATCCAGAGGAGTTACAGCAATCTGTAGAAGATACGAAAGCCGTGGATACCGTAGCAGCTTCGGTCAAGCTAACCGAGGGACACTATCAGCTCACAGTACCGTGGAAGGGGAACCAACGAGACCTCCCAGATAATCGTCAAATGGCATTAGGTAGGCTGGAAAACTTGCGACGGAAACTACTGAAGGATGAAAAACTACGGTCTAGGTATGTGCATGTCATGAACGAGCATCTGGAGAAAGGTCACGTTAGCTTAGGATCCCCTAAGTCGCCTCGTTGGTTCTTACCCCACCACCCGGTTATCAATCCAAAGAAACCGGAGAAGCTGAGAATAGTATTCGACTGTGCAGCCAAGTGTCGAGGTCTTTCCCTGAACGACGTATTGTTACCGGGTCCCGACTTAATCAATAACATGACCGGGGTATTACTGCGTTTCCGACTGTATAGGGTTGCACTTTCTGCGGATATCAGAGAAATGTTTCTACAAGTCAGGCTACCGGAAGAGGATAAATGGGCTTTCAGCTTTCTCTGGTGGTCGGGCAATAATCTTAACAACAGTCCGGAAGCATATGAGTGGAATGTGCACCCGTTTGGAGCTACATCGTCGCCATTCTGTGCTAATTATGCCTTGAGACAAGCGATAGAAGATAACACAACCCGGTTCCCTTCACTGTCTAGTGAGTTGCTAAAGAAGTCGTTCTACGTCGACGACTTTTTGCTCTCTACGAAAACAATCAGTGAAGCGAAGAATGTAGTACGCGACTTACCACCGCTCCTTAGTCGTGGTGGGTTCGATCTGGTGAAATGGAATTCCAATTCCGCAGCTGTCTTAAACAGCATCGATCCCACACTACGGTCTCATTCAGTAGAAGAGCTACCCTTCAGTGATTCGAGTCAGCGAACGTTGGGAGTGAAATGGCACATGGCCAAAGACGTGTTTATGTTCGAATTGAAAACACCTCTGAATGAGCCAACAAGACGTACATTGTTGGCGTATCTAGCCTCTATCTATGACCCATGCGGCTTCATCGCTCCCGTTCTGCTACCCGGGAAATTGTTACTCCAGGAACTTTGTCGCCTGAACGTTGGGTGGGACACTGAGCTAAAGTACGCCACGCTACATAGATATCAGGAGTGGTTAGAAACACTAAAGAAAATACCAACTCTTGAGATCAATCGTTGTTTGATACCCGACTCCGACACTGATGAAAGATTTGAGCTACATTTGTTTTCTGATGCTTCAGAGATAGGTTATGGTGCGGTTGCATACCTTCGCAGGACTACGAGTGATGGCGAGATTCATTGCCCCTTCCTGATAGGAAAGGGTAGAGTGGCACCATTACAGTTTATCTCCATTCCCCGTTTGGAGCTCACCGCTGCATTATTAGCGGCACGGCTGTCAGCTTACCTCGTTAGGGAATTGAATTTAACTGTGAGACAAATCGTGTTTTGGACAGACTCAGTACTCGTCTTACGTTATCTTTCTAGCACTTCTGCTCGCCTTGCCACGTTCGTGGCTAATCGAGTTAGAAGAATCAGGGAGTTATCCAATGTATCCCAATGGAGATATGTACCAACAAAGGATAATCCGGCCGACCTCGCTTCGAGAGGACTTACTACGAAGTCCTTCTGCAAAATCAAGTTTTGGTTGGAAGGTACACAGTACCTAAGAATGAAAGAAGCGTCGTGGCCGACGATGCCTACATCTTTGAACGTAAAGGATGACCAGTTGGAAACGAAGAAAGTAGCCATGATAGCTACGGGCTCCGATGGCCTCTGTTGGTTAAACGAGCTAGCCACTCGATGCCCTAGCTGGACTAGCCTCCAAAGGCATGTAGTTTGGCTGATTCGTTTCCAAAACTACATTAGGATCAAGCTGTTATCAAGAACCGATCTATCCCTTCAACTGGGTAAGATCAAGACGTACGAATTATCCCAAGCGATTAGGGATATTATTCGTATGATGCAAATTGAATGCTTCAACACCTCGTCTCTGGCTTCGGGTCGAAGTCGTGCTCACCAGCCCCATGACCTCCGCAAGCTGAAGCCAATATACATCGATGGTGTTTTGTGTCTAGGTGGAAGGGTGCAAGGCTGCGAGCCACTGCCCATTCTACCCAGTACAGGACGGATGACATCATTGATAATAAGACATTACCATGAAGTAAGTGGCCATGCTGGCCCTACACATGTTTTGGCTTCAGTTAGACGGGAATACTGGATCATTAAGGGGATGGCTACCGTCAGGAGGGTATTGCGCGACTGCGCAAAATGCCGCTTACTACATGCACCACCCTGTGAGCAAGCAATGGCGCCTCTTCCTAGGTTTCGAACCGAATCGGAATCGTATCCATTCAGCCACACAGGATTAGATTACTTTGGCCCGTTTCTCGTGAAGTATAATAGGATCACGGTCAAAAGATTTGGTTGCTTATTCACCTGTATGCATACTAGAGCCATTCATATCGAGGTGGCACACAGTATGACGACCGATTCCTTTCTCATGGCAGTCAATAGATTTATCAGTAGGAGGGGTACTCCGAAGGCGCTATATAGTGACAACGGGTCAAACTTTATCGGAGCAGAAGCCGAACTTCGATCGCTTTGCCAATCCCTAGACGACGAAAACATTCACAACGCCATGCTAACACGTCAAATCGATTGGCATTTCAACCCTCCTTTAGCTAGCCACCGTGGCGGAGTTTGGGAGAGGATGATACGGACAGTACGTAGAATATACAGCCATTTAGNCAAAGAGCAAACTGTGACGGATGAAGTCTTACTGACGTACCTAGCCGAAACGGAGCGTATAGTCAATGACAGACCCTTAGTGCCGGTTTATGATGATCCTGAACAGCCAGCAGCGTTATGCCCAAATGATTGGCTGATACTAAGACCGAATACTGGTTTAGAAAATGACGAGATTCCCCTCAGGGAACGGCTAACAAAACAATGGAGGCAGGCTCAACACTTAGCTAACATGTTTTGGAAAAGGTGGAGAACTGAATACCTATCCATCTTACAGTCAACACAGAAGTGGTTAACCCCACATAGAAACCTAAAGGTTGGTGATTTAGTTTTAGTAAACAAGTTAAACACACCCAAGGGTTGTTGGCCCAAAGGTGTTGTAACCGAAGCATACCCTGGAGTCGATGGCTTGGTCAGACAAGTTTTAGTTAAGACTGCTAGAGGACTAGTGAGACGCGATGTTCGCTCTCTCTGCCTCCTTGAGGCAGCATGTGAATAATTTAATGAAGACTGTAGCTTGAGTTGGGGTATGGGGAAACGTTGGTGAAGCTTGGTAAGTTGGTTATTGAAATTCATTGACGTACATGAACATTCATGTATTAAAGACGCAATGTAATATATAGTAATAACTGGCAACTTAAGTAGACGCTTGCAATATAGACGGCACTTAGATACGTTGCACACCGAGTTGATCATGCAATGGTCTGTAGCTGACTAACCGAGCGGACCGGCTCTTGGTATGATGTAGCAGGATTGAAGTCGGGATGCGGGTATGTTCTATGGGTGTCTTCTCTCACTTGTTAACTGCTGCTGATCTGAAGCTGGTGTAGGTATCTCTGGACCGTGGAGTATGTTTGTGATGTCTGCAATACCGGCACAAAAAAGGGCGGCTTACGGTTGAAAGAGGATTAGCATATCCTACGCCCAAAAGATTTGCATGGCAATAGGCATTATATGGGCTATGGAGACTGTTTGGCTGTCATTCCGGTAGGCCGTGGCCGTGATTAGGGTGCCCGGTTATAAAAAAAAATGTGATGAAATACGGGTCATGAGATAATGG
>JGI26083J51738_10001360_pt1 | contig 13184 bp, 8 predicted proteins | sample SaaInl85LU_5_DNA_FD_51738 | JGI IMG/M metagenome (IMG submission 51738)
CCACACCACAATGCTATACTAGGATGATTTCTTAGTCGCTTAATATTGTCAACGGCCTCAATCTTTACTGAATTCAAAAATGCTGAATCGCCAGGGTAAACTGCACAAGCAAACATAAAATCTTGCCAAACTAGTAGTCCGTATTCATCGCACAACTCATAGAACTCATCCATTTCATAAATCCCGCCTCCCCAAACACGTATCATGTTCATATTTGATTCTTTGGCTGATTTTAGCAAGAATTCGTAGTCTTCGCGTTTTGGCCTAGTCAGAAAAATATCTTGAGGAATATAATTTGCCCCTTTCATGAACACAGGGTTTCCATTGACCTTAAAATAGAACGATGTTCCAATACTATCGGGCGTCCTGATTAAAGAAATTTCCCTCAGGCCAACAGTAGTAATTTTTGAATCAAAAGACTTCTGATCTGATAATCTCACCTCTATATCGTAGAGGTGCTGATCTCCTAATCCATTAGGCCACCAAAGTTCGGGGTTTTTTATTTCGAAATCTAGTTCAAAATTATTTGAACCTTCTTTGAGTTCAATTCGTTGATTTTTGATCACTTCATCACCAACTTTTATATGAGCATAAACCTCCGTTTCATTCATTGAACTAGAGGCTGAAGCTTCAACCTTTGCAGTTAAAAATGCTTTTGAGTTTTCAATTTTGTAATTAATAAAAACATCCTCAATTCTAAAGCCATTCCAGGCGTTTAGGGAAATGGGTTTCCAAATTCCTGATGTCACTAATCTTGGACCCCAATCCCAACCGAAATGATACCCAGCTTTCCTAGTGAAAATGCTAACTTGTTTATTTCCTTCAACCTTTCCTATTTCCGCAAGATCATTTCCGGACTTTGGAAAAAGGAAATTGTATTTATCATGCTTATCAATTCCTATTTCGATGGGCGAATCAAATTCCACACGAAGTTCATTTGATTCATTTTGGAGCAATTCTTTAACCGGAACACTATGCTTCCTGAACATATTGTCGCTAGTTAAAATGAGGTGTTCGTTTAAGTAAACTTTGGCGTAAGTATCAAGGCCTTGAAATTCTAAGAAAATATTTTCATGATTGAATACAGTCGATGATATGTCNAACTGCGTCTTATAAATCCATTGTTCTTTATCTATCCATTGTAATTCATGTTCATTGAGTCTATAGAAAGGATTCTTGATTTTTTTTGCGTCTAAAAGGTCAGTATGTACTGTTCCAGGTACATTGGCATTTATCCAATCAGTTTGACTTTTAGATTTGACCTGCCAACCATCAGAAATCTCTATAACCTGAGTCGTAGGAACGGCTTGACAACTCATAATGAACAGGCCAACTGCGAATAAGAAAGATTTGCTAAATGAATGCATACTCATTAATTAATGGTTTCAAAAGACAAATAGAAAATAGGCAATTTTCAGATAACTTAAAGAGGATTTATTCAGCTTTGACGCGAATACCCGATTATCCCGGTAGGAATTGCAATGCTTTGTCCCACTCGTGGAACCGTGAAATCTATTTAATCAGGATTTAGGTAAGAAATTAAACCTTCGACCTTTTCTCCAGAATGTCTACAATGAAAAGAAAGCCTGAGACTTTGTCTCGGGCTTTTTTTATGCCCGCACTTGTGCTCGCACAAAAGTGCAGGGCATAAAAAAGACAACGAGCGCTGTGCGCTCGAAGGCTTTCTTTTCATTGTTCAGCACTCACTACAGGTCCGCCAATCCTTGCGCAGCAAGGTTGGCAATCCTGCCTCCGCTACTACCGGAGACCCGAAGACATTTTGCCTTCGGGTTTTGTTTTTTACGTAACTCCAAGTCTCTATAAAATATCGGTTATATCTGCCGTGATGTGTACGTTCGAGGTTCGATACTCTATTGTTTTCGAGGAGTAGCTTAATCCAACTGGAAAGAGTACTTCTTATAGTTTTCGCTATTGTTTCGTATTTATGGATTCTAAGGATTGATTGGGCTTTTTGAGTTTTAGCTCAATTTCCTTGAGTGCTCCTTGATTGATACGTGCGTATTTCTTCCACATGTTTCCGTTAATGCACTCGACCGCAAACCTTCTTTCCACAGTTGGGTGCTATTGAATTATATCTACCGTGTAGAGGTCTCAATATTGAATCAAAAAAAACGTGTAACTAAATATTGGTAGAATAATAACTAATAGAAGTCAGAAAGTGAGATTTTATTCTTCGGATAAGCAAATAACTAATCTCAACTTAAAGAATAAATAGAATCGAAGTGTTTCACTTTAAGAACGTACCGTTTAACTTAAAACATAAATCTGGAATTCTAAACTACACACTATGGTAAATTCAAAAACCTCCTACAATGATAGAATTCATCTCATTTTAGAAAGTATTGAGCTGCGTCCATTTTTTAACATCCAAACGTGGAAAGGGATTTTTTCGGTCATTCAAGAATGGGTTCTGATATTAATCGCAGCCTTTCTTTGTGAAACTTATTATCATTGGAGTATCTATATCATTACCGTCGTTTTTATTGGCGCAAGGTATCTCGCTTTAGGATTATTAATGCATGAGTCTGTCCATGGACTAATTTCAAAAAACAAAAAAGTCAATGATATAGTTGGTGAGGTGTTTTGCGCTTGGCCGGTGATTGTTTCCATGAAGTCATATAAAGTGAAACACCTCAAGCATCATCAATGTCTAAATACAGATGAAGACCCAGATTATACTGCGAAAACGGATAAGAATTGGCAATTCCCAATGCCTATTAGTCGCTTTCTTAAAATCGTCGTGAAGCAACTTTCGGGGTTTGGTGTTTTCGAAACTTTTCGAGTAATGTCTGGCAAATCAGTTGCATCGAGGAAACCGAAGTCCAGCAGGAGATACAAGATCGCTAGAGTTTCCTTTTACATCATTGTCCTTGGTGGGTTTATCTATTTCGATCACGAAATGCTGCTTTTAAAGTACTGGTTGGTTCCCTTCATCTCTTGGACGCAACTCATCAATAGATGGCGACGAATAGCTGAGCATTCTGGTATTGAGCACCAACCTCTAGAAATGCAAACGCGAACAACGAAACACAATTTCATTTCTAGACTCTTACTCTCTCCTAAAAACATCTCGTACCACTGCGAACATCACATGTTTCCCAGTATACCGCAATACAACCTTCCTAAGGTTCATGAGAAGTTGGTCAATAATAAAATGGGTAGACAATCTATTTACATTTCAAAAAACTATATAAACGTATTTAATGAATGCATAGAAAAATAAATACTGAACCTTCCTGTCTACCTGTAATTCCAGGGAGAGGACTTGTTGTGAAAAGTGCCATTGAAATGCGTCAAGCCTTTCTGGAGCAGCAAGACATCTCTATCCAGAATATTAAGTATACCAATCTGGAACTGAGCGAAATTCAAAACAACATAGAATCGTATATCGGCTCTGTAGAGGTCCCTTTAGGAGTAGTCGGTCCAATATTGTTTAAGGACGAGGCACAAGAAGATTTGGTTTATGCAACCGTGGGTACGCTTGAAGGCGCACTTGTTGCCAGCATGAACAGAGGAGCTAAGGCCATTAGTCAAGGGGGAGGTTTTGAAGCGGAAGTTGCTTGGCAAAAAATGGTGCGTTCCCCTTTATTTTTATTTGAAACTGAAGAAGAAGCACATACTTTTCAATCTTTCGTGAAGACGGAAGAGAAGAAAGTGGCCCAACTGATCAAAAAATATTCGAACCATGCCGATTTACGGACTATCGAACGATTCGTTCGAGGTAAGAATGTCCATCTCAAACTTGTTTTCTCAACGGGCGATGCTTCGGGTCAAAATATGACTACAACTTGTTCTTGGCATGCAATTATGCATCTTGTCGATGTCTTTAAAGAAAAATTCGACATATCGCCAATCGACTATGTTATTGAAGGGAATGGCGCCGCAGACAAAAAAATATCCCAATATAATATTACCAATGGACGAGGTATCAGAGTGGTTGCGAATTGCTTCTTACCTGAAGCTATCGTAAATAAGGTGCTTCGTACGACTTCCAAAAAGATGGAGCGATTTTTCGGCCCATCGAAATCTTTCGCAGAGGAAGAATCTATGGTAGGTTACAACATCAACGTAGCCAACGCTATTGCAGCATTTTTCGTGGCAACAGGTCAAGATATAGCCTGCGTGCATGAATCTTCAGTTGGTTTCCTGGAACTTGATTGCGTGGAAGGTGGACTAAAACTTCAACTTACCCTACCCAATCTGGTTGTTGGTACGGTTGGAGGTGGCACTAACTTGAAAATGCAGTCAGAAGCCTTAGATATGATGGGGTGTTTAGGATCAGGAAAAGTAGAGCGATTTGCTAAGTTGATCGCTGGGTTTGCCTTGGGTCTAGAGATTTCCACCTACGCTGCTATTGTTAGTGGTGAATTCGCTAAGGCACATGAAAAACTAGGGCGCAATAAACCGGTTCAATGGCTTTTAAAATCCGAATTGACCACAAAATTCTTATCTAAAGTTGCCGGTGAAAGGAACAGTAATCACCTTTTTTTATACAGAGTTTTAGAAAATGACACATTAGATAATGGCATTTTAACGGTTATAGCGAATCGCACCAGCAAAAAAATGATCGGCTTCATTCCAATTGAGCGAAATCATGAACTTGAAAATGGTACGGTTTACTCAGAAAAACTATTACTCAAGTCGAAGGCTTTGGATTTAGAAACAGTTAAGGGATTGCATTTAATGGCCTCATCGATTGATACTGAATTGGCCGACTTAATCAAGAAATACGGCACTGAATTAGAGTACCAAAACGCACATATTAAGGATATAATAATTTATCAGAAGCTTGCGGAAGCTGGTTTCGAGTATATACCAAGGTTTGAGGGGAGTCTCGTTAATGCAAAGCGAGAAATTTACCTATTTATGCAGGAGTTCCTTGACTATTCACAACTGAGTATTGTCAATAGTGAGAACAGTCCAAATNCATGGAGTGATGCGGATATATCATCTGTGTTAAGCGCCTTGAAGGAATTTCACTCCTCTCTCAGAAACGAGCATGTACCAGAAATACAAGAATTTGATGCCTCTCGCTATATTCCTCTGTATCGAAAATTATTAGATATCACTATTTTGGAAGGTGGGCATATTGTCCATCGGGAGATNCTTCGCAGTATTCAAATGAACCTAGGAAATTGGTCGCAAATTTCTAAGAGTATAAAACTATCAAAAACCATAATTCACAACGATTTCAATTCACGAAACATCGCTATTAGGAAGAANGGCACGCCTGTTTTTTACGACTTGGAGCTCGCTGTTGTAGATTTTCCAACAAGAGATATCGTAGAGTTTCTAAGCTTCGTTCTACCGAAGGACTTTACCCGAGAAGACCTTGTTCGATATCTCGGTTTTTATAGTGATCGAGTCGCTGACCTCTCCGAGGATAACCCCTGGTTCCAGGCACTTTGCTATTCCCTCGAGACTTATATTGCGACGCGACTATCTTTTTATGAAGTCGCTGGAGTGATNATGAAATATGATTTCTCAAATCGAGTTTTAAACGTAGCATTAAAAATGCTCAATATATTAAGAGATGAACGTTGATATACTCTGGCATATTTTAATCATTGCTGTTCCATTGATTCTGAGTAACACCCTTCATATGGTTGTTGTGAAATATAGCCTACTAGAAGATCTCAATATTCCAATTTCCATTCGATTGTTCGGTCGAAACAAAACCTATCGAGGCTTCCTTTTTCTAACTACAGTAAATGCCTTGATTTTTTTAGCTTTTATTCGATTCATAGCGGTTNCCATTGAAATGCCTTATTGGTACGGTGCATTGCTTGGGTTTTTTTACCTNTTTTTCGAATTGCCAAATTCTCTTCTCAAAAGGTTAGTGAAAATTCCACCAGGAGGCACCCATCAACAGTTCAAATACTTTTTTTGGTGGCTAGATAAATCCGATTCCACGATGGGTTTAAGCTTCGTACACGCTATTATGGGCTTTGTAACATTGGGAGAGGCACTCTGGATGTATTTTTCTTTGCTTTTCATACACATAATAACCACTGTAATCTTAGTTATTTCAGGGATAAAAAAGAGCTTTTAACCGTATGATTACACTACAAGAGTCTCTTTCTCCGTCCGAATTTGGCAACAAGGCGGCTAGCCTATCTCGATTAATTCAATACGGTGAAAACGTGCCAAATGGCTTCGTTATTCATAAAGATTGGTTCGAGGCATTTCAGCAGGGGCGGTTAAACATTGCTCACTTTAAGGAAGCTCTTGAAAATGCACTTAAATCACTGAATGCAGTTACACTTATGGTGCGAAGCTCAGCTATTGGGGAAGATTCAGACGAAAACTCATTTGCCGGGCAATTGGAGTCTTATCGCTCCGCTCCTGATGTAACCTCCGTATATGAAAATACACTGAGATGCTGGAAATCGTATAGCTCACAGAGTGTTAAAGCATATGAAAACACCTCTGGTCATCACCTTAAAGGTATGGCTGTAGTCGTACAAGAAATGGTTGATCCAGATTTTGCTGGCGTAGTCTTTACGCGCAGTCCGTTGGCTGATAACGAATTATTGGTGGAATATGTTACCGGGCATGGAGAGAAATTAGTTAACGGTGATGTACAGCCCGAATCCAAGACTTATGTTCGCCAGGACTACCAAGTAAACTGCACTGATTCTGGTGCATTTAAATCTTTAGTAGATATTTGTGTTCGTCTAGAAGTCTCCTTTGGCGTGCCTCTGGACATAGAATTCGCGGTTAAGGATGGGATTGTTTATGTTTTGCAAGCAAGACCAATAACTACAGAAGGCAAAGGAGTAACCGTACATTGGTCGAACACGAATGTAAACGAAAATTACCCTAGCGCGATCAGTCCATTGTTATACAGTATTGCACGGGATTCTTACTACCACTACTTCAAAAATCTATCGAAACTATTCCAGATTCCACAACAGCGTATTCAACGACTCGAATCTTCATTCGCAAATGTTATTGGTGTATTTGGAGGCGGCATGTATTATAACATGTCGAGCATATATAACATCTTTTACAGTTCGCCATTTGCGAAACAATTACTAGGATCGTTCAATAATTTCGTTGGACATCAAGACGAATCTCTGAACGATCAAAAAGTACCATTAGTAGAAAAATTCACTTTTGTTCGAAGCGTCATTAAACATAACTGGAAATTAGAACGTGAAGTAACACTATTCGAAAATCGCGTTCAAGGATATGTCTTCAAATCCGAGCAAGCCATTTCATTAGATGAATTGAAAATGGCGTTTCATGAGTTTATCGAAATTCGGATGCACAGTTGGTACAAGGCTTCGCTTGCTGATTTTTTTGCCATGCTTCACCATGGACTCTTGGGAAAGCTCTGCTCAAAATTTTATGGAAAGGAAGCTTATGGAATTCATAATCAACTTATTCAGTCTATTCCAAACCTTGTGAGTACCAAACCGGTTTTGCTCATTCACGAAATCCTGAAAACCACTAGAAAAGACGGTGTATTGTATTCTGATTTCCGGGATATGGAGCCTGACCATTTTTGGAATNTTTATGGATCCAAATCCAAAGAATTCAAAGCGATTGAATTGATCCATTCCTACTTGGAAAATTGGGGTTTTAGATGTTCGGGAGAACTCATGTTTACTGCAGATAACTTCAGCGATAATCCATTAGCGTTCATCCAACTTCTCAAACAATATGATGAAATAAATGAACATGATCCCGCTCTTCAAATAGCTGCCACCGCAGACGAAGCAAAGCAAATTAGGCAACGATTTATTAAGAAGATTTGGACAAAATACGGCATAGTATTCCCCGTAGCCCTTTTCTTTCATGGACTTTTAAACCTTTCTATTCGGAACGCTATGCGAGGCATCAGTTCTAGGGAACGGGCCCGTCTAAAGCAAGCACAACTCTATTACCAATTCAAAAAAGTCATCAGGAAAATTGGCGGCGAACTTCAAAAGCGCAATTTACTTGCGGATTCCAATGACTTACTTTTCCTATCCTACATAGAAATCACCGAATTGATGGAATATTCATCAATCTTACCCGAGGCNAACCTAGNCCTAATAGCTTTACGTAAAAGGAACTATCAGCAAGAGTGTGAAAAACCCTTTCCTGACGAGTTTTTCACAGTAAACGGGCAGATCGCAGGCTCACAAAATGAAGATGAGTCAAATAGTGAAACTGATCTAATACAGGGTATGAGTGCTTGCGGTGGAAAAGTGACTGCACGTGCACGCGTCATTGAGTCCATATCCGAGGCTTACAAACTGAAAAAAGGGGATATCTTGGTCACAAGACAAACAGATCCAGGTTGGATCGTGGTTTTTCCGCTAATTAGTGGTTTGATTGTGGAACGAGGCGGCATGCTCTCTCACGGCGCAATCGTTTCACGAGAATTTGGAATCCCGTCCATCGTCGGAGTTCCCAGCGCAACCGCCCGAATAAAAGATGGGCAACTCATTCAATTAGATGCTGATACGGGAACCATAAAATTTATAGATGACTGATCTGTTTACATATATTAAGGAACGGATTGTGCTTTTGCATTGGGCCGCACTAGCCTTTGCACTCGTATGTTTTGCATACGGTTCATTTGAACTAAACGGTCACCGATTAGCGGAAAGTGTCGGAGTATTGGCATTCCTTATTTTGTTCAGGTTATATGATGATGTTGCCAATTCAAAAATTGATCAACATAAACCGAACAGATCTTATACGTCGTCCACCACCGCCGTAAGTTTAAAGCGATACTTCTATGCATTATACATAGGATTCACCCTTCTTATTTCTTTCCAGGACGGACTGCAAGCTATTTTGCTTATTTCCTTCCTATTTCTATCCGAAATCTGCTACTATTTTCTCTTTTCATTTCGAAAAACCCGTCTCCTTCTTCCGCTTCTCAAATACCCTTTTGCTGTGATAGCACTTGGTAGCCATGACGCTTACGCAATTTTAGGTCTTTTTCTGATTTTCATGCTAATTGAATACCGCGATGAAGACATCATCAGCAAGATCACTGCATTGCCCATATTAATCACCGCTTATGCCCTTTGCTATTTCATTGATGGGGTTTCGCAAGTCTCGATTATTTTCTTAATTCTTAGTGGAGTGGCCTTACTGACCACGCAGAAGCAAACTAGATACCTCCTCCTTTTTCTGTACATCCTCACCAACACAGCATTTTAGTATGACAAAATTTGACCCCATCTTGAATATCAAGACCTTTTTAAACCCGGATCATTTTGATTTCGAATCTGTAAACTGTTACCAATGCGGTTCAAACGAAAGTACCTTCTTCTTGAAGGGCCAAGAAGACCTAACAGGAAAGGATGGCGAATTTCAATACGTTAAGTGTAATAATTGTGAGTTAGTATACCAGAACCCGAGGATCTCAATAAGCGGAATCAAAGAGTTTTACGATNCCGAATATATNGCTCACCGNAAAAAGAAGAATTGGGGAGTCCTAACCCCCCTCTATGAACATGCCATGAGCAAGCATGACCGCGAAAAAGAAAAACTCGTNCGTTCCTATATGAAGATCGATAAAAACACACGAGTTTTAGATGTTGGCTGTGCCGTAGGAACATTTTTACTTCATCTCAACAAAAAGTATGAGTGCCAGATAAGTGGTGTCGATTTTAAAGAAAACCTAGATTATCCAGAGTTTGAAAAAATCGACTTTCACGAAGGACTATTCTATGAGCAAGATCTACCCAAGCACTCCTTTGACCTGATCACCATGTGGCACTTTTTCGAGCACGACTACGATCCAAATCAAACCTTAGAATATGCCAAATCATTGCTAAAACCAGGTGGACTATTAATCATCGAAGTGCCGAGACTTGATTCACTCACTTTCAAGTTATTCAAATCAAAATGGCCCGGTATACAGGCTCCGCAGCACACAGCACTTTATGATAAAAAAAACCTGATAAATATTCTTCAAAAACACAATTATAAGATCGACCATTACCTTCCCTATGGTGCCTTCCCAGCCTACTTTTACATTTTCACAGGAGCCTATTTCAGAACGCTTGGGAAAGGTTTGAACTTAGATAAAATAGTTTTTCCCTACTTCTTGGGACAATTCCTTCTATCTCCAATCCTCTGGTTCCAGAAACAACTAAATCTATCTATGCAAACCATAGTCTGTAGTAAATCATGAAAATCGTTTATCAACTAACGGTCACGTTTCTGATACTCGCGATATTCGGGATTGTCTCAACTACCCTACGCCTTGTTTCTTTTGGCGGACTTGTTCCATTCAACCGTAAGGTCCTCACTGTAATTTCGTCAAAACTTATTCTCCGATTCTTAGGGTTCCGTCTTGTACTCCCTAAGAAATACACGCTACCTCCTGAACCCACATTTATTACATTTAATCATAATTCCCTGCTCGACATCTTCTCGTTAACAGCTCTTGGACTTAACGTGCCATTTTTACTCTCTGAAAAAACCCTTAAGCTCATACCCTTAACGCTAACTGCTTTCGGAATGGGCGTCATTTACGTTCCACAAAAGAAGCATCCGAAACGCAGAGCCCGCTTTTTTGAGCGGCTTGAAGAACGTCTTCAACATAAACCTCTGAGTTTTGCAGGATCATCTGAAGGCGTACATGACTATATCAACGGCATCGCTGAATTCAATACTGAGGTGTATAGGGTGGCCCTGGCCGGAAAGTTAAATATATCACCGTTGTTCGTTTATATTCCAAAAGGTTACGACAACCTTGATAATTACACATCAGTATCAGGAGGGGTTATGGAAGTATGTGCAATGGATTCCGTGTCAATAAAGAATTGGACATCTGAAAATATTGAACAGAAAGTAGTCGAAATGCGACTCAAATTCGTTGAGTTCTATAACATCAAACATAGCACGGAGATCATATGAAGAAAGTCATCCATAAGCAGCGCCCCTCAAATACTAAGGCACTCNTTTCTCTAGTCGTACCATTTACTGAGTTGGGACTAGCTGTGTTGCTTAATACAATGCTGTACTCCCCAATCTCTTATATCCTCTCACAGCTACTTCTCGCTTTATTTTTCTTTCAGTGTTTTATTCTTCTCCATGAATGCGGACACAAGAGTTTTTTTAAATCCAAAAGGGCCAATCAAGGATTTGGTCATGTCATGGGTTTCCTTTCGTTAATCCCCTTTACTTCTTGGGTAGAAATTCATAATTTACACCATAAATGGACAGGGTTTCGAGATAAGGACCCGACAACAGAGGGTACTGTCAATCCTAAATTTTCCCCCTTCGCAAAAGCACTCGTGAACATTTCTTGGCGCCTATACATACCGCTTTTCACGCTTGGCTATAGGTTTGGAAACTATTGGAATCTAGAAAAGATGAATCGCCACCTAAAGCCAAAAGATATAAGCAGAATACGGTTGAATATGATTGTGCTACTTCTACTTTACGTAGGAATCATTATCCTAGTAAACAAGACATTATTTTTCTACGTACTACCCGCCTATATTTTAAGTTTGGTCATAAGCGACCTCGTGATTTTAAGCCAACATTCGCATATTGATATTCCCATTGCAGGGAATAGCCCAGTCCGGCCAATTCGTTACAGTGATCAAGTTATTTATACACGCAGCATAACATTCCCTAAGTTTCTCGCTCACTATTTTCTGTTTAATTTTAATCTTCACGAAGCACACCATCAATACCCTTCACTTCCAGCTTATTACCTAGGGAGTGCCATCGTTGATAAATCAAATGCACCTGGGTTTATAGAATACCTAAAGCGCTATAAATCCCTATCCGGAATGAACTTTGTTTTCAATACTAAAGACAAAATGAAAACACCCTAGAATCAGGCCTTTAAAAAATACTACGCCAGCCGTAGATAGGAGGATTTGAACTTGCGAATTTTAAGCTGAGAGGTACGCTTCGATCTTTTCTCCAGAATGTCTACAAGGAAAAGCCTTGATGCACAGCATCAGGGCTTTTTATTTTTGTATTAGGGGCATTTTACAATGAAGACAGGCCAGGGTCATTACTGCTCGTTCCATTGTCGCGGGAACAAGAGGGTAAAACAATGAGTGCAAAGAAAAAATAAAAGAATCGCTTCATAAGAATATCTAACCTACTAAAAATAAGATGATTCTAAGAGGATAAGGTTTAAAAGAGACCTTAGGAAACTGTAGGTTATTCCTAGGAATGTTGTCCTATTCGTCCTTGTTTTGGTTCGCTGAAGCAAAATGCTCTTTGTAATAACTTTCTAAGCTCATATAGAAGCTAATAACCATAATCACAAGAATTATTGCAAATGCTAACCCTGTAATGGTAGTGGCACTTTGAAGCGCCGTCAATCCACCGTAGAGTAGAAGTACGGAAGCGGTAGCACCTTCCATGGCCGCCCAAAATATTTTTTGAATTTTTGGCGCATCGTGTCGTCCACCCGAGGTAAGGGTATCAACCACCATAGAACCACTGTCTGAGCTGGTCACAAAGAAGCTCGTGGTAAGCAGAATGGCTAGACCTGAAGATATGGTTACAAAGGGGTACTTTTCTAATAATTTAAAGATAGCCGTCGCCACGTTTTCATTCACCGCGGAAGTAATGCTNTGGTCCCCGAGCAGTTCAAAATACAGTGCACTACCTCCGAAAACGCTCATCCATAAGAAGGTCAAAAGNGAAGGAACAAGGACCACACCTAAAATAAATTCAGTGATGGTGCGGCCTTTAGATACGCGTGCAATGAATATTCCTACAAACGGTGACCATGCGATCCACCATGCGTAGTAAAATACGGTCCACATGTTTTGCCAGTTTGAATCGTCTTTCACCCCAACAAAAGATTCGGTCCACAGACCTATTTTGAAGAAATTGTCGATATAGTATCCTAGATTTTGAACGAAGCTGTCCATCAGGAATGCTGTAGGTCCAATCGCTAGTACAAACACCAGTAAGACCATCGCTAAGCCCATATTCACTTCGCTAAGTCTGCGAATGCCTTTATCCAAGCCAGCGAGCAAGGAGAAGGTAGCGAGTGCGGTAATTACGGCGATGATGACTATTTGGGCTTCTCGTGAATATCCAATTCCGAAAAGGTATTCTAAACCGGCATTTACCTGTTGTGCTCCTAAACCCAGTGAGGTGGCCAGACCAACTACGGTAGCGATGACAGAAATAATATCGATCAAGTCTCCCCAGCGTCCGTAAATTTTATC
>JGI26083J51738_10001368_pt1 | contig 13096 bp, 6 predicted proteins | sample SaaInl85LU_5_DNA_FD_51738 | JGI IMG/M metagenome (IMG submission 51738)
TAGGGATATTAACGTGTTGACGGTCATCCGGCTGAAATTGCCACAATTTTACGAATATCACACATCCTTCTTCTGAACGTGGAATATGGCTTGATGTCGGCGGATTGCGGACATAAGTGCCTGCGGGATAATCACCATGTTCGTCTTGGAATGTTCCCTCTAGCACAATAAACTCTTCGCCCCCAGAATGAGTGTGCGCAGAGAATTGACTACCCGGTGCATAGCGCACAATAGAAGTTGCACGAGCGACCTCTTCACCTACACGATCCAACATACGGCGTTCAACCCCCAGCACAGGAGAAGATTGCCAATCTAAATGAGTCGTGTGTAATGTGACACGCTGATTAAAATTAGTGAAGATGGATGATGGGTGACTCATGTTATTCTTTATAATGAAAAAACCGTTACGTTTTATAATACATAAAAAACCGCCCTAATGTCGCAAAACATAGGGCGGTTTGAGGTTAAATTAAGAGGCTACCTTAATACCAGTAGCCGCTTATTTCAGACACAAACTAGTTCTGTGTCACTGTCACCGTGGGTGATAGTGGATTTGGACCACGTACCGTAAAGGTATATGAACCTGTCGCTGGCGCATCAAACACAAGGTTGTCATTACTTGATTGTAATAACTGCATTGGCTGACCTACCGTCACAGTTTTGTTATCACCGTCAACTGCACCTAAGTTAAAGGTCGCCCAATCTTCTGAAGCAACTTTGAACTCAACATTACCTGCACTGACATCAATAGTGACACTGTATTCGCCTTGAGCATAAGCTAACTGACTAGCAGTACCCCAGTCATTCATACCACCACGCACATATACCGGTGTTGCACCAAAGAACTGTGATTTGAATACACCTACTGTGTTCACTTCAGCAGACGTGTCAAAGATAAAGGCATATTCTTCACTATCAGCTATCGATAAACGGAAGTTCGGGCCACCGCCGGTGCTTGTATCAAATACATCACCTGGCACCATATTGCGGGCTTCATCTGTATCCGCTGGTGCACCATAGTCAACAGTAGACCAATCTTCAGAGGCGACTTTAAACTCATAATCACCCGCATCGACGTTGAGATAAGCCGTAAACACTTTATCTCCAGTATAGGTCATCTCATTATCAGTACCCCAACCGTTCATGCCACCACGAACGTAAACTGCTGTACCAAAGAATGGATTATCTTTACTGACTAATAGTGTAAGGTTATCTAAATCACCAGCATCAAAGATGAACTCGTATAACGCCGTTTCATCCGCTGTGAAGTTCAAGTTCTCACCGCCATTTAGGCTATAAGTAACCTCTTCTGTCACAGTAGTGCTACCAGCTTGTCCACCAACGTTAGGATTATCCCAATCTGCATTAGCAACCTTGAAGGCATACTCAGTACCCGCTTCTAAAGTATACGTTGCACGGTAAATACCGTCACCTTCATAATTAAACGCAGTATCGGTTCCCCAGCCATTCATGCTTCCGCGTAAGTAAACCACTTCTGAACCGTAAGGCACTACATCAGGCGCACCAGAAGTAGCAAAGGCCTCAAGCCCCATACCTTGCTCAGCACCTTGTGTTTTAACAAACACAGCGATGGTTTGCGCAGGCACAGTGAATAAGCCATTACCAGCATCATCATCAACACCTTCAGAGAAGCTTGCACCACGGACAACAGCATCAACTGATGTTGCTTGAGTCGCATGTAAACTAAAGCCAGTTGCAGTATTAACACGTATAGATTGCTCATCAACAGTGCCATTTACTACGACCATTAAGGCATCATGCATTGGATCAAGATCCGCGAGCCCCATTCCATCATCAATGCTCATCGCAATGACACCAGGTACTTGGCGTGTACCAATGTTGTGGAAACCCACTCGAGCATTGATATCATCCGCTGTCGTTAAACGGAATAACGGTGAACCGACACGAATTGACACTAGCTCTTGGAATACATCAGAGGCAAACTCAATCTCACTCATGCCCGCTGCACGATCTGGCGAGTATGCAAACGTCCCAATCGTCTCCCATGCACCTTGATTATCTTCAGCTAACGGTAGACCGACGTTGAAGTTATTGCTCGACTTAGTGAAATCCACTTTGTTGAACCAATCACCTGCATCATACGTGTTTCTATCCATTGACTTAGAACGTAATAGGTCACCGCCCATTTGTAAGAATGGAATACCTTGAGCCATTAATGGTAAGCCTAAGCCAACGTTTTGAGCACGTACACGTTGTGCAAGCGTTAAATCAGCTGGTAACTCATAATTAAACTTATCCCATAATGTTTCACCATCATGTTTTGAGACATAGTTAATGATGTCAGCAGGATCTTCAGCATAACCACCTAAAGAGCTAGTAGTAGATGAAACACCGTTACTGTCTTCTAAAACGAAGCTAGATAACGTTCCGGCTAAACCTGATTTAATACGGTCTGCAGCAAATAATTGATCGCCATCACCTTCACCATTGAAGAACTGACCACCACGAATCGCTTCACGGAAACGGTCATTGAACGTACCGATTTGTGAGCCCGCTAAGTTGATTTGGTCCGCTTGCGTCACACCACGATCTGGTGCTGTCCAGCCTTCACCATAGAAGAATGTATCGTCATCAATCGCCGTTAACGTATCACGTAAAGCAAGCATAGTATCTTTCGAATGATGACCCATTAAATCAAAGCGGAATGCATCATACTTATACTCACTAGCCCACATCACTAATGAATCTTCCATTAGTTTAGCAAACATACGATTACGATCTTCTGTATCATCACAGCATGTATTTCGAGTGATAGCACCTGTATCAACCGTATAACGGTGATAGTAACCTGGGACNACTTTATCAAGCACCGAATTATCATTCAGACCNGAAGCATTCGTGTGGTTATACACCACATCCATAGCGACTCGAAGGCCCATTTGATGTAATGCTTGAACCATTGAACGCATTTCTAAGATACGTGCTACACCATCTGGATCAGTCGCATAGCTTCCTTCTGGTGCATTGAAATGCTTAGGATCATAACCCCAGTTGAAATCATCAACTTGACGCATCATCTGTGCTAATTCTTGTGCTTTAGTCGGCTCTAAGAATGGGTCATAACTTTCAAACAAATCTTTTAAGACCGTTCCAGGTGCTTCTTCATCACAGACAGCTGCATCACGATTTAGCAAACACAAATCAAATACTGTATCGTACATATCTACAGTTCGATCTGGACGCTCTTCTATCGTCGCAATATCGTTGACAGGTAACACGTGGAAATGTGTCACACCGGCTTCAACAAGTGATTTTAAGTGATCTGTCGGTGCTGTATCTGCTTCAGTAAATGCCATGTATTTACCACGAAACGCTTCTGATGTAGACATATCCAATGCTGAGAAATCACGGACATGACCTTCATAGATAATCGCATCTTCTGGGTTGGTAATCGTAGGTGCCACATCATCATCCCAACCTTCAGGTTTAAGATCAGCATCCGCTAGATTAACAAATTGTGAGAAACGACCATTCACACCTAAGCCTACTGAATACGGGTCAGTGACATCAAACGTGTGTACTTCACCAGATACAGGATGATACACAGTCACAGCAAAACGGTAGAACATACGATCTAAGTCTGCTACAGCGCCAGTATATGACCATACCCCTGTCATCGTATCTTCAACCATTGGGTAAGAAGCAGCTAAACGCTTATCACTACCAAAAACATTCAGAACGACATTTTGCGCAGTCGGTGCCCATACCGCAGATGTTACGTTACCATCANCATAGGTTAAACCAATTGTCGCTTCATCCGCATCCATCTCACCTGAGGTGTAGACAGCGTCNAGGGCGTTGGCAATTTGCACTGCNGTAGCTGCAACCAGTTTACCGTCATCATTGTAACCGCCTAAGACCGTTTGTGTTTTCAACACACCTTTTGCAGCTTCAGCATCCCACTCACCTGCGTAAGCAGATAAATTAGCTAAATGCGGCGCCATAGCAACCTGACTATCGCTTAACGTCACAGGAGTTAAATCCAGAGCGGTGCCATTAAGGCCTGTTTCTAAATCAGCTTCAATACCAGCATTAGCTGAGTAATGTAATTTAACTGAAGTTACCGCATCCGGTGCATCCCACAATAATGTATTGGCATCTAACCAATGCGCAGCAATGCCTTCAATTTGAACCGGACGTTCACCTAATGATAATAATGGGAAATCAAAGACAGTTGGCTCACCTGAAAGCGTAAAATTAACACGTTGATACGTATCATCGTCTTGGTCAAGTGGCGCTTTAAAGTCAGAACCGCCCATTTCTTTACCCGCATCATCAGTACCAATGTGAATAATGAAATTATGGCAATTGCCATGTCCTTCTTTGAGATTTAAGACCCAATACGCACCATAATTAGGATCAATACCAGTATGGACTAATCCATTATCCCANGATGCTGCAACTGAATCAGGCTGTAATGAATCACACGCATCATTATTCCACGTATGAAGNCGATAGCCTTCATATGCNGTGTCATCAGGCGTATTGGTTGCATCCACTAAGGCACGATTATAATAAAGTACAGCTTGGTTTTCTGTTGGGAAAACACTTGGCGCAGGCAGAGTGGGATCTGCACCAATAACACAGCTTTGATTATCCTCAGATGGTACNAATGGCGCTGCACAACTAATNGGTGGCGGTGCCACACACGCTGTAGCAGAAGCATTAGGGATCTGCGGTAGACTACAAGATACGAGGGCTTGTCCAGAATCAACGTCTGAACCACCGCATCCTGCTAAACCTAATGAAGTCAGTACGACACCGACTGCACCAAGTTTTCGGATTGAATTAAACATAGGTTGTTGCTCCGATGTTATTACACTTGAATGACGCGCCGTTAAACGCGTCACAATACGGGTGACTAAACTCATAACGAATACGTCATACCAAGGAAATATTGCGTTCCAAAGTATTGAATAGTGCCGGTTAACGATTCATTACCAAAGTAACTCTTCGTTGGGGCATCTGTGACATTATTCGCTTGGAATAACACGCTTAAATTATCGTTGATGTCATAAGATGCTTGTAAATCAACCACCGTCTCACCATCATAGTTAACAGTTTGTTCATTAACACCCACCTGTTTTGAGACAAACGGGTTACGATAACGCGTACTTACTCGGGATTCGAAACCTTCGTACTCCCAAAATAGCGTTACACTGGCAACTTGTTCAGATAGACCAGGTAGATTGCCAGTAAACACACCATTTCCAGTGGTTCTTTGGATCTCAGATTCGGTATATGAGAAGCTCGCATTCAACCCAAGACCTGACCACATACCCGGTAGCATTGAGTAAACTTCAGTATAAGCTACTTCNACACCACGAATATAACCACCTTCAGAGTTATTCTGAGCAGTTGTATAAGTACCGTTTTCAGTTGGAATGGTCACTGTAATAGGTTCACCATTGCCGTCTAACTCAGCTAAACCATCTTCATTCGTAACGGTAACAACCACTTCAGATGGGACATCAAATCCGTTAGCAGCAAAATCGTATGGACGTGTTGCCGTCGTATCGATGAATGACTGAATGTTTTTGTAAAATAAAGCAAATACAAACGCACCATCAGACTCATCAAAATAACGCTCATAAGAGATATCATATTGATCTGCATAGAAAGGACGTAAGAANGGTGAATTCGTACTNGAACCATTAATCTCTGCNGTTGGATTAGTTAATACAATGTCACCTGTATCTTCATCAATAGAACCAAAGACATCAGATACACGCACATTAGCATTAGCAAATAAACGATTGATCGGTGGACGACCCATCACTTTTGCTGCAGCAAAACGAATTTGATCGTTATCTGTAATCTTGAAATTCAAATTCAAAGATGGCAAGTAATCTGTATATGAATCACCAATAACTAACGACGCAAATTGATCGTTAATTAAGCCAGCATCATCAACAATATATTGCGCACCTTGAAGAGGATCACCTTGTACATCTTGCAGTACNGTAGACGCTTGTTTAGTATCTACCATGCGTACACCAAGGTTACCAGACACTGGGATATCACCTAGTTCAGCATCAATATTGGCCATAACATAGGCTGATGTCACTTCTTCAAATACGGAACCTGATTCTGTAATAGACCAAGCAGTATTTGGACCTAGACCNGGTGTTGGGCTATTAATTACGCCAGGATTTGACGTTCCCCAAGTTTGCACTGGTTGTGGAATACCACTTGGGAACCACGCATTAAGTGCTTTATCTAAATCAATGGATAAATAACTTGGGAAATATCCAAAATCACCCTGCCAGTTAACTACTTCAACCATATCTTCGGTTAAACGCAGCGGTGGAGCAGAATTAGGGAAACCTGAATCTGAACCATATTCGAACACTGAACGATCATTTGAATATGTACGATCTGAATAACGAGCACCAAACTCAATTGATGAAATAAACTCATTATCCATTTGATATTTAAAATCTAAACGGAAGGCTTCAATTTCATCTTCATTTTGATATGGATAGATACCGTACTTACTGACCATCACGCGATTAATATCGCTAAATGCTTCAGCTTGACTAAATCCTACATTAGGCAAATTGAGTCCATTGTTTTGATAAACAATAGAGACATTTTCATCAAACACAGGATTCGCAACTGTCGCATCTTCAGCCACTAATGACCATAGTAAGCCATTACGGAAGTCAGATTCAGCCGAGGAATATGAGGCATCAAATGACATTGACCAGTTATCAGAAATATTCCAATCACCTTTAATACCGAAACTAGCAACTTCATCGAAGTCTTGGTTATCATCATTGACGATTTCAACGCGAGTAGCGCTGTTTTCGTTGCGGTAAAAAGTACCACCTGTTACATAGTTATCCGGTGTGGTCACTAAATTAGCATAAGAGCTTTGTGTTGATTCTAATTTAACACGATAACCACGTGCAAATTCTTTAGAATCAAAACGCGATAAGAAACCATCTGCTTTTAATGTAAAGTCATCATGCGGAGCCCATTCAATCGCAGCCATATAACCATTACGGGTTTCTTCACCGCCTTTGTGTTGGATCTCAAACCCTTCACTTGGAATGAAATCCGTCCCACTTAGGATCCCACCTGGTGCAAGACCAATATACTGAGTCGCAACTGAAGGCTGGAATAAACGAGCATAACCAAGAGCAACACCTAAAGTATCGTCTGCAAACTTACCTTGGTAAGAAAAACTTAAACGATTACCATACTCTTCTGCATCAGACACTTCTGATGCACGATCATTAAACATACCGCGGATGTTAGCGCCAAAAGTATGCTGTTTATCATTTGATAGCGGACTAGCAGTCTCTAATTCTACCGTCCCGGCAACACCACCTTCAATCAGTGATGCTTTAGGTGATTTATAGACAGCAGCAGAATTAATTAGCTCTGATGGATATTGATCAAATTCAATTGAACGGTTACCAGAGGTAGATACCTGCTCCCGACCATTTAGTGTCGAGAAAACAAAATCCCCGGCTAAACCACGAATGTTAATTTCGGCAGCTTGGCCACCGGTTCTTACTGCTGAAATACCCGGTAGACGCGTTAATGCATCTGCCATTGAAACATCTGGTAAACCACCTAAGTCATCTGCAGATAATTGTTCTGATACCGTATCACTAAAGCGTTTTTGGTTAAGTGACTTAATTAAACTAGTAGAGAAGCCTTTGACTTCAATAACTTCAACTTCGTCTTCTTGTTGTTGTGCTTTTTGTGTCTCTTGCGCGTAGATTGGCATTGAAAATGCCACGCCACTTGCAACGAGTGCTGCGGTGATCAAACTGGGTCTGAATTTAGTCATATGTTGTCCCATTCCCCGTTGAGTGAAAGATGTGTATCGATGAAATGATAGAAACGTTACTTTCTAATACATTTGTTAGATAAAACATCCGCTTTTATCAACAGCTACTATATTTAACTACACACACATAAACAACGAAATGCATACGTATTCATGCATATAAATCAACATTTATGCAACAACAACGGTAGTGATAACGGTAATTAATTTTCAAATGAAAATAAAATAACCTATTGAAAAACATAGTAAATTTCANGAATGACTAAGGTTCATTTAAATTAAACACAAACAATTGTTAATTTATAGTGAATACTTCAAAAGACAAATTAACGAAAACTAGACTCTCAGCCAGCAGATTAAATACTTCTAATTATTATACTGAGATTGTCTGAATGACATTAACTAGAATTTTAAGGAACATAAAATGAAAAATAATACTTTACGTAAATTAAATAACAAAGAAATGCAGATGATTGCTGGCGGAAATTTAGAAGCACCGTTACCTGCTTCACATAATGTGGTCAATAATATTAAACGGTTTAATTATTTATATTCTCAACATGATGAATTACTCAGTGATCGCGCAGCAGAATTACATACCAAGTTTGCTATATCAGCATGACCAATAAAAAAGCCGTATCANTTACATGATACGGCTTTTTCAAATTAGACTGACACAACGTCGTTAATTACCAACCAGTAATTTCACGTAATGCTTTACCAATGTCCGCTAAAGAACGTACGGTTTTTACACCCGCCGCTTCTAACGCTGCAAATTTTTCATCAGCAGTACCTTTACCACCAGAGATAATTGCACCAGCGTGACCCATACGCTTACCAGCAGGTGCAGTTACACCCGCAATGTAAGATACAACAGGTTTAGTCACGTTGTTTTTGATAAATTCAGCTGCTTCTTCTTCTGCTGTTCCACCAATCTCACCAATCATAACAATCGCTTCAGTTTGAGGATCGTTTTGGAATAACTTCAATACGTCAATAAAGTTAGAACCAGGGATAGGATCACCACCGATACCAACACACGTAGACTGACCAAAACCTTCATCAGTAGTTTGCTTAACCGCTTCGTACGTTAACGTACCAGAGCGAGAAACAACCCCTACTTTACCAGGCTTATGAATATGACCAGGCATGATACCAATCTTACACTCACCAGGAGTAATAACACCTGGGCAGTTAGGACCGATCATAGTTACGCCTTTTTGAGATACATACTCTTTAACGTAAATCATATCAACAGTAGGAATACCTTCTGTGATACATACGATGATCTCAATACCTGCATCAGCGGCTTCGATGATAGAATCTTTACAGAAAGCAGCTGGTACATAAATAACAGATGCAGTTGCACCAGTTTCTGCAACAGCATCTTTCACTGTATTAAATACAGGAAGACCTAGATGAGTAGTACCACCTTTACCAGGAGTCACACCACCAACCATTTGCGTACCGTATTCGATCGCTTGCTCAGAATGGAATGTACCTTGACCGCCAGTGAAACCTTGGCAGATAACTTTAGTATCTTTATTAATTAATACTGACATTATTTGCCCTCCGCAGCAGCAACAACTTTTTGTGCAGCATCGGTTAATGATTCTGCAGCGATAATATCAAGACCAGAGTTAGCTAATACTTCACGACCAAGTAATGCGTTAGTCCCTTCTAGACGAACAACTACAGGTACATTTACGCCAACTTCTTTTACTGCGCCAATGATACCTTCAGCAATCATGTCACAACGCACGATCCCACCAAAGATGTTCACAAGAACCGCTTTCACGTTATCATCTGATAAGATAATTTTAAATGCTTCAGCAACACGCTCTTTTGTCGCACCGCCACCAACATCTAGGAAGTTTGCAGGGCTACCGCCATGTAAGTTAACGATATCCATCGTTCCCATTGCAAGACCAGCACCATTAACCATACAACCTACGTTACCATCTAGAGCAACATAGTTTAATTCCCAAGCTGCTGCTTGTGCTTCACGCGCGTCTTCTTGTGAAGGATCGTGCATTTCTTGAAGCTTAGGCTGGCGATACATTGCATTGCCATCAATCGCCACTTTTGCATCAAGACAATGTAAGTCACCGTCAGCTTTGATTACTAGTGGATTAATTTCAATAAGGGCAACGTCTAATTCTTCAAACATTTTCGCTAGACCCATGAAGATCGTAGTGAATTGACGAATTTGAACACCTTTAAGACCTAATGCAAACGCAATTTCGCGAGCTTGGTAAGGCTGAGCACCGACTAATGGATCAATCGCTGCTTTTAAGATTTTTTCAGGTGTTTCTTCTGCAACAGTTTCGATTTCAACACCACCTTCAGTAGAGGCCATGAAAACGATACTACGAGTTGCACGGTCAACAACCGCACCTAAATATAATTCTTGGTCGATATCAGTACATGATTCAACTAAAATTTTTGTCACTGGCTGACCAGCTTCATCTGTTTGGTAAGTAACCAAGTTTTTGCCTAACCAGTTTTCTGCAAAAGCAGCAATTTCGTCTTTCTGCTTAACTAGTTTTACACCGCCAGCCTTGCCTCGGCCACCTGCGTGTACTTGACATTTTACGACCCACTCGTCACCGCCAATGCGGTCAGCTGCTTCAACAGCTTCTTGAGCAGTACCGGCAGCAAATCCTTCAGATACAGGTAAACCGTATTCTCTGAAAAGCTGTTTACCCTGATATTCATGCAAATTCATGGTTATTTTCTATCCACTTTATTAATTTAAAGAAAGCCATCTATCCTGGCTATATTTATACTAGACGTTCTCCAACGCCTATAATAAGAAAGATGATACATGACATATCATCTTCCTCAATTTGTTCAAGACTAATGTCTTAAAACGAATTACACATCAAGTAATAAACGTGTTGGATCTTCTAGCATTTCTTTCACAGTCACTAGGAAACCAACAGATTCTTTACCATCGATGATTCTATGATCATACGATAATGCAAGATACATCATAGGTAAAATTTCTACTTTACCATTAACCGCCATTGGGCGATCTTGAATTTTATGCATACCTAGAATCGCGCTTTGAGGTGGGTTGATAATTGGCGTTGATAACAACGAACCAAATACACCACCGTTAGTGATAGTGAAATTACCGCCTTGAAGTTCATCAAGTGATAATTTACCGTCACGGCCTTTTAATGCAAGTGCTTTAATGCCACCTTCTATACCCGCCATACCTAATGTATCCGTATCTTTTAATACTGGCGTTACTAGGCCACGTGGTGTAGAAACCGCAATCGATACGTCAAAGTAATTATGATAAACAATATCATCACCATCAATCGATGCATTCACTTCTGGGAAACGTTTTAATGCTTCAGTGACTGCTTTCACATAGAAAGACATGAAGCCAAGGCGAATGCCATGACGCTTTTCAAAGCTTTCTTGATACTGCTTACGTAAGTCCATGATTGGTTTCATGTTCACTTCGTTAAATGTAGTTAACATTGCAGTTGAGTTTTTCGCTTCTAATAAACGATTTGCAATTGTTTTGCGTAAGCGTGTCATCGGAACACGTTTTTCAGTACGTTCGCCCATAGGAACAGCTGGTGCCTCTGTAGTTGTGCTAGCAGCTGAAGATGCAGCTGGAGCTGATTTTAAATGTTTCTCGACGTCTTCTTTAGTAATACGTCCGCCTTTACCAGTACCTTTAATACCGTTTGCATCTAAGCCTTTTTCCGCTAACAAGCGACGAACTGAAGGACTCAGTGCATCAGATTCTTCAACATCATCAGCAGGTGCGGCAGAAGCGGCTGGAGCAACTGCTCCGGCACCGGCTGCAAATTTAGCAATCGCTTGCTCAGCTGTTACCGTCGCACCTTCTTCAAATAATATTTCCGTTAGTGCACCTGCACTAGGTGCTACCACTTCTAGCACCACTTTATCAGTTTCGATATCAACTAGGTTTTGATCTTGAGCAACCGCTTCACCTACTTTAACATGCCATGTTGCAATCGTTGCATCGGCTACAGACTCAGGTAAAACAGGTACTTTAATGTCTTCAGCTGGGCCAGCTGCCGCCGCTGGTGCAGATTCAGCTTTAGCTGCAGGTGCAGCTGCTGCGCCCGCAGTCAAATGAGCGATCAGTTGCTCACCTAGAACAGTGTCACCTTCTTGGAATAAAATTTCAGAAATAACACCGTCTTCTGGTGCAACTACTTCTAAAACAACTTTATCAGTCTCGATATCTACAAGGTTTTGATCACGTGATACGCTGTCACCAGCTTGTACATGCCATGTTGCGATCGTTGCATCGGCTACCGATTCTGGTAATACCGGAACTTTAATTTCAGTAGTCATTAGAAATCCTTATTTAATTGTTAGTGCGTCATCAACCAACTGCTTTTGTTGTTGATTATGGACGGAAATATAGCCAACCGCAGGTGAGGCAGACGCATCACGACCGGCATAAGTAAGTGTCGCACCTTGAGGGATTGACGCATAAAAACGATGTTGAGAACAGTACCAAGCGCCTTGATTCATAGGCTCTTCTTGGCACCAGACCCAATCTGTTACATGCTGATACTGTGCAAGCTCAGCATTGATTTCATCAATTGGGAATGGGTAAAGCTGTTCAATACGAATAATTGCCACATCGTCTTGCTCGTTTTCACGGCGTTTTTCAAGTAGGTCGTAATAGACTTTACCTGAACACATAACAACACGTTTCACCTTTTTAGGATCAATGTTATCAATTTCACCGATGATATTTTTAAATACGCCAGTCGATAGTTCTTCCATTGAAGAGACGGCTAAAGGATGACGCAATAATGACTTAGGTGACATCACTACTAAAGGACGACGCATTGGACGTACTACTTGACGCACAAGCATGTTGTATACCTGAGCCGGTGTTGATGGTACACATATTTGCCAGTTATGGTCAGCACAAAGTTGTAAGAAACGCTCAAGACGAGCAGAGCTGTGCTCTGGTCCTTGGCCTTCGTAGCCGTGTGGTAATAACATCGTTAGACCACATAAACGGCCCCACTTAGCTTCACCTGAACATAGGAATTGGTCAAATACAACTTGAGCACCATTAGCAAAATCACCGAACTGTGCTTCCCACAGTGTTAATGTACGAGGCTCTGCAGTAGCAAAACCATACTCAAATGCTAACACCGCTTCTTCAGATAATACTGAATCATAAATCTCAATTTGACCTTGGTCTTCATTCAAGTTTTGTAATGGCATGTAAGTCGA
>JGI26083J51738_10001371_pt1 | contig 13089 bp, 10 predicted proteins | sample SaaInl85LU_5_DNA_FD_51738 | JGI IMG/M metagenome (IMG submission 51738)
TTAAACAACTACTTTTAATTTTAACTCTTTTTGCACAAATTTCACCAAAAGTTTTTTTAGATAAGAACGGAATTACTATAAAATGTAATGAAGCTGCTAAATTTGGAGAAACTTATACTTTTAACAATACTTCCTACTTAATAGTTGACAACGATCTATTAAAAGAATTAGTAAAAAACAACGAGTCTTTAGAAAATTTAAGTTGCTTACTCTTTATAGAATAAGTAGGTCGGTGCACTCCCTAATTCCTACCTTTTTCATTTGGATATAAAGAAGGTAAATCATCACTTTGAAAATAAGCTTTTGTATCTATATTGATAGCCGTTAATTTACCTTTAAATGCNGCTCCTGTATCTACATTCNAAATATTTAACNCATTNATAGGTTCTAATTCGTCATAATTTGTAGTTGGTGTGTGCCCAATATAAATTTCGTTGTAATGCTGAACTCTTTTTGGATAAAATTTAGAGGATTTATCGATGTTTTTATCGGCTACCAAAGCCATTTCCCACAAGGTTCTATCGGTGCAAAATTTATGCGTATACGTTTCTTTATCTACACCATGCATAGAGGTAAAACCTGCATGTAAAAACAATCTATTTTCAGCATCTAAATAATACATTTTTAAATTCTTAAAAAAATGCAGGTGTTGCTTTTTTGCTTCTTCAGAAAAAGAATGATAACTTTCTATGGTTTCTTTACCACCATGTAAATACCAAGACGGATTGACATCTTCGTTATTTTCTAACCAATTTTCGCACCAAACATCATGGTTCCCTTTTATAAAAATGCAGTTTATTTTTTCTGATAGGTTGATTAAAAACTCAATAACTTGTGCAGATTCGCTCCAACCATCCACATAATCGCCCATAAAAATTAGGGTGTCTTCTTCTGTAATTTCTAGTTGGTTTAAAAGTTGAAGTAAGGCTTGTAAGCCTCCATGAATGTCACCAATTGCAAAAGTCCTCATAAAATATACTGTTTATAACAAAACTAGTTGTTTTTAAAAGAACACAAAATTATTTTTAAATTAATTTAATTACCAAACTGGCTTGCGTTATAGATGCCATAGAGATTCTTTCGACTTTGCTATGATACTTTAAAAATTCGTTAAAACGAATAAAAAACAGCTTTTAAGCAGAAGCATTATTGTGCTATAAAGGTATTTTGAATAATTAAATTGGCCCAATTATCGTTATCTAAACCAAAAACAGAAAATTTATATTCATCATCTAAAATTAAATCTGGTGGTGTACTTGTATGAATTTTAGTAGCCTCTATATTAGATTCGTTGTAATATTGAAAGGTTTTTTCTTTGGTAAATGTACCAGACAAAAAAGTATCACCATCTTTGGTTAGGGCATTTAAAAACAAGTTGGACAAATACGTACCTTCTTCCCAAGTAAAAAGTGGTTTTAAGGTTTCTGGATAAGTAATTTCCACAGTGGTTTTCCATTCTGTGGGTTGCGTGTTATTTTTGGTTTTTATCGGTTTAGATATGTATAAAACATCATCAACNATATAAGTTACCAAACACCAAACTTCGTNTGAAGATTCTTTGGTAAACCTTCTAAATTTATCACCTATATCTGCTTTNTCNGCTAAATTTCTTCTACTGTAATTTTTATAATCTGTTGGATCTACTGTAGTGTTTTTTGTTTCGTAATATCTAAAGTNNAAAGAATTTTCTAAAGGGTAATAATAAATATAATTGGTAGTAGCATTGCCATTTGCTGTGGNCCCNAATGCAAAGGCTTCTGCAATCGTTTTATCTGAATTTGCGNCAACAAATTCTTCTAAATTTCTAGGTATAAACTGTTCTTGGATAATTAAATTNACCCAATTATCTTCACTTACACCCATTAATGTGAAATTGTAAACTTCATCTTCTACCAATTCTTCAGGCTTGATGGTGTTGATGTTTAAGGTTACATTAGAAGTATCGTAAAATTGAAAGAATTTTTCTTCTGTATATGTTCCAGAAATAAAGTTATCTTCTTCATCTGTAATGACCTGAAAATAAACGTTATTTTCATTTATAGCACCGTCTAACCAAGTAAAATTAGGCTCTGTAGTGGTTTTGTAATTGATAGAAACATCATTGGTATACTGGGTAGATTTTGATGTATTTTGAAGATGTATAGGAGTTGAAATATGCAAAACACCTTCTTTTACAAATGTTACCAAACACCAATTCTCTATATCACTAGACCGTGAAAAACGAGCCAATTTACCACCAAAAACACTTGTAGATGCTAAGCTTTGTCTTCTGTAATTAGAAAAATCGTTTTTAGCTAAAGCTGGGTCTGTAAGTTCATAATATCTAATATCTGTAGCACCTTCTTCTGGATAATAAAAAATATAACTAAGGTTCGTATTGCCAAATGCATTAGCGGCATAAGCAATAACACCTTCAGATTTAAAATCGGGGTTTTCATCTATATATTCTTGTAAACTTCTTGCCACTTGCACATCATTATCTTGTGAACAAGCAGTAATTAAAATTGCGAAAACAATGGTAAAAAACAGTTGTTTTATCATGTATAAATTAAATTTTAAAAGTCATAATTGGCAATGCTGCATGGTTAGATAAATCTTCAGAAATACTACCCGAAAAAATATGAGACAAACCAGTTCTACCATGCGTTGCTGTAGTAATTAAATCTGCACCAACAGCATTAGAAAAATTTAAAATTCCTTTTTCTATAGATCTCTCACATACAAAATTTACGTTTATTAACCTATCTGTATTGCCCTCTGCTTTNATTAAAAACTCGTGNGCAATAGCATCCATTTCTGGAGAAGTTTTAAANTTTTCGTTTGGTAAATTTACATACAAAATATGTTTTTTAGCATTAAAAACATCTAATGTTTTTAACATGTTTTTAAAAGCTGGTATAGATTCTTCTGAAAAATCTGTAGCGTAAACAACATCTTTAAAATCAGTATCTTTTAATTCTTTTTTAACAACAAAAACGGGTACTTCAGAAAAACGAATTACCTTTTCTGTATTAGAACCCATAAAAAATTCTTTTAAGCCACTAACACCATGAGAACCCATTACAATTAAATCTGCATTTACTTCTTTAGCAACCTGATTTACTTCGCTAAAAATTTTATAATGCTTTATTAAGGGAACCACTTCTAAATCTTCTAAAAAACCTTTCTGTAAAAACTCTGAAATTTTTTTTTCTGCTAATTTTAAGAAAAAGACTGCTTTTTCTTGCTGATAACTTGGGCTTTCTGACAAGTTTACTTCTTGTATATCTAACATGTGTAAAGCTATTATGGTAGCATTTGTTTTTTTTGCTAATAGCGCAGCAGTTTTTAAAGCGTTTTCTGAATGTATTGAAAAGTCTACAGGTACAATAATCTTTTTCATAATTTTTATTTTTAATATCTCTTCAAATTTAAAAACTTTTAAGTTCTTAAAAGAAGACATTTATCATGTTTACTGTTGATACAGTTTTGTTAATAATTTTTCTGCAGGTTTATTTTGTGGTGTAAATCGGTTGTCTTTTTCACCCCCCACTCTTTCATGAGCATGAAACCATTTCCATACAAAACCTCCTGCAAACCAGTCTTCTTTCCAAAATTGATTGTGTATTGCTTGCAAAGCATTTACTTGTGCTTTAAGATTGATAGCGCCTCTAACTCTATTTGCTTCCCAAGGTTTTTTACCATTAAAATGGATACTTCTATAACCAAATTCTGTAAACAATACAGGTTTTTTGATTTTTTTTTGCAAGGTGATAATTTCTTTTTTGTGTTCTTGCCAGCCTTCTTCAAAATCTTGAACAGTAGGTGTTTTGTTGTCTGATAACGGAAAATAGGCATCTATACCAATGTAATCTAGTTCGTTCCAAAAAGTGATCCTTTTAAATTCGTCCCAATTAGCAGCATAGGTTAATTTACCTTTGTAAACAGCTCTAATTTGTTTGATTAATTTTTGCCAAAATTCTGGTCTGTTTTTTACAAATTGTTCTAACTCTGTACCTATACATAGAATTTCTGCTTTTAATTCTTTGGCAGCTTTTGCATAGGTTAAAATATAATCTTTATAGGAGTTTTCTAAAATTGTCCAGTTTTCTTCTGTAGTTGCTTTTAAATCACCTGTAAAACCACCTCTTCTTAACCACATGTGTGGTTTTACCATAAGTTTTACACCTTCTTTTTTAAATTCTTTGGCATATTGCAACAGTCCGTTTTTGGTTTCTCCAAACCATTCTCTGTTTGTATTAAACTCAACTTTAGGGTGTGCTATATTTCTTATAAAACTATAAGGCATCAAAGCAACATAATTGCTTTGTATTTTTAAAACAGGTGTGATATGTTTTTGACTAATAGAATCTCTAGAAGCTACAAAACTAACTCCGTTAATTTTTTTAGTTTGACTTTTACAAGAAAAACATAAAGCAGTTAGTACAATTAAAAAGATNTTTTTTATTTTCATAACATCCCTAAAAATACTTCTTTTTANTAAAACAAAGCTCTTAAACCAATGTTAAAACTTTGCNCTAAGTCAACTCAAATTCCTTTNATAAATGACATAAAAGTGTAAGAAAATTTATTTATAATGATTCTAAACTTAAAAAAAAACCGATTTCATTTTTAAGTTCTTAACTTTCGTTTCTACATAAGAGCAACAAGCAATCAAAATGATGGAACATATAGTAATAATTGGTAATGGTATTTCTGGCGTAACTACCGCTAGACATATTAGAAAAAATTCTAACAAGAAAATTACTATCATTTCTGGAGAAACAAAATACTTTTTTTCTAGAACAGCACTCATGTANATTTACATGGGACATATGAAATTTGAGCATACAAAACCTTATGAAAACTGGTTCTGGGAAAAAAATAATATAACACTAAAAAAAGGGNTTATTAACTCTGTAAATACTGCTAATAAATTACTTGCTTTTACCAATGGCGAAACAGTATCCTATGATAAATTAATAATTGCAACAGGTTCTAAACCCAATAAATTTGGTTGGCCTGGACAAGATTTAGAGGGTGTTATGGGCATGTATCATAAACAAGATTTAGAGAAATTAGAAAAATATGCCCCAAATAATAAAACTTGCAAAAGAGCTGTAATTGTAGGTGGTGGATTGATAGGAATTGAATTGGCAGAAATGTTACGCAGTAGAAACATACCAGTAACTTTTTTAGTGCGNGAAGATAGTTTTTGGAATGGGGTTTTACCTGCACAAGAATCAGCAATGATTAACAAACACATTAAAGAACATCATATAGATTTACGTTTAAGTAACAATTTAAAAGCAATTAAAGCTGATGAAAATGGACATGTAAAATCTGTTATTATTGAAGAAACTGGTGAAGAAATATTTTGTGATGTNGTAGGATTAACTGCAGGAGTAACACCCAATATCGATTTTTTAAAAAACAGTGATATTGAAACTAAAAAAGGTGTTTTAGTAAATCGGTTTTTAGAAACCAATATAAAAGATATTTATGCCATTGGCGATTGTGCAGAACAACAAAAAGCAATTGGACANCGCAGAAATATAGAGGCTGTTTGGTATACAGGCCGTATGATGGGCGAAACTTTAGCACAAACAATTTGTGGAAACAAAACAGCATACAATCCTGGACATTGGTTTAATTCTGCTAAATTTTTAGATATCGAATACCAAACCTATGGTTGGGTATTTAGTGAGAAAAACAAAAAAGAAAATGAACTGTACTTTCAATGGAAACATCCCAAAGAATATAAATGTATCACCATTTCTTTTGATAAAGACACCCATCAATTTTTAGGAATAAATACCTTTGGCATACGAATGCGACACGAAATTTTTGATAAATGGTTAACCGAAAAAAGGGCTATAGAACATGTTTTAGAATACTTAGCAGATGCTAATTTTGACCCTGAATTTTACAAATTGTACGAACCTCAAATAGTTGCAAAATTTAATAAAGAAAATAACAAAAACATACAGCCAAAAAAGAAAAGCTGGAAAAGAATTTTTAGCAAAACATAAAATATGAAAGCAATTAAACATACTGGTTTTGTTCTTTTTTTAGTAGCCTTAACCATTTTTACAGGAACATTGTTTACAGGATCTTTTCAGTTATCTAAATCTGAATTAGATGCTTTTTTAAAGGAAAAAAATTACAAAAGCACAGTTATTAGAAAGGCTTTAGAAGATGCTGTAATAACAGATAAAAAACTTACTATTTTTCAATTTTCTGCTAGAGTTAGAAAAGCGTATAAAAAATCAAACAGCTATTATAACGCTTTAATTACAAAATATGATGCAGCACAAAATTGGGACAAAAAAGGAGAGCAATATCAATATAAAATATACGGAAAACCACACACACTAAGTTATACTTTAGCCAAAAAAGCCGGTAGGGGTTTTGTAAAAGAAAACGCTAGTTTAATATGGTTTTTAACTTTTGGCTTGGGTATGATTGGTGCTTTGTTATTTATGTTACCAAACTTAATCTTATTAGGAAAACCTGGCATTAAAAACAATCATATTTATCATAATTCTGCAACCAACAGAGGTTTTGTGGCGTGGTTAGTGCTTATTTATTTGGTGGCTTTTTACTTACTACTTTATTTTAAACCAGATTATGTAGTAAACTGGACGTACATTTTAGACCCAATTAGTAATTTTTTAAATGGTGGTGATGCCTCTCAATGGTTTGTCTATGGATTTTTGTACTGTACAATAATGGTAACCATGGGAGTTAGAATGTACATTAAATATCGCCATAATAAATATCAAATTATTAGAACTACCTCTGTACTTTTTTTTCAAATTGTATTTGCTTTTTTAATTCCAGAAATTATGACCAGTTTAAACATGCCTGGTTACGATTTTAAAAATGCATTTCCTTTAGATTACGATTTCTTTTTTGAATGGAATTTAGACACCTTAACTTCTAGTGGAAAAATTGGACTTTTTATATTGATTTGGGGTATTGTTTTAACCTTAATTATTGTACCAGTTATGGTCTATTTTTTCGGAAAAAGATGGTACTGTTCTTGGGTTTGTGGTTGTGGTGGTTTAGCAGAAACTTTGGGAGACCCTTACAGGCAACATTCAAACAAAAGCGTAAATGCATGGAAATTAGAGCGCTGGCTAATACATTCTGTTTTGGTGTTTTCTTTAGTAATGACTGTAGTAACATTGTATTGTTATTTTTCTGGAACAACCTCTTTTATCGGAATCAATTCTCAATGGATTAAAGATACCTATAGCTTTTTAATTGGAGCCTGGTTTGCAGGTGTAATTGGCACAGGGTTTTATCCCATTTTTGGAAACAGAGTTTGGTGTAGATTTGGTTGTCCGTTAGCTGCTTATTTAGGATTGGTACAACGCTTTAAATCTCGCTTTAGAATTACCACCAATGGTGGCCAATGTATTTCTTGCGGAAATTGTTCTACGTATTGCGAGCAAGGAATTGATGTTAGAGCCTATGCACAAAAGGGTGAAAATATTGTGCGTTCTAGTTGTGTGGGTTGTGGTATCTGTTCTGCAGTTTGCCCGAGAGGTGTTTTAAAATTAGAAAATGGTCCCGAAGAAGGAAGAATAAACCCAACAGAAATTTTGTTAGGTAATGATGTAGATTTAATGAATTTTGTGAATAAAAAATAATGTTTTAAGACAATGAAACCAATTGTTAATGTAATAATACCTGCTTTTAACGAGCAAGACTCTATAGGGAACGTAATTGCAGATCTTCCAAAATTTGTGGATGAAATTATAGTTGTAAATAACAAATCTACAGATAAAACCAAAGAAAACGCAACAAAAGCCGGAGCAACAGTTCTAACAGAAGAGAGAAAAGGCTATGGTTACGCCTGTTTAAAAGGGATGGATTACATCGCAAAAAAAGAGGTTAAACCTACCATTGTTGTTTTTTTAGATGGGGATTACTCTGATTATCCAGAACAATTGACAACTTTAATACAGCCCATTGTAGAAAACAATACAGATTTTGTAATTGGTGCACGCATTAAAAAATTACGTGAAAATGGTTCTATGACACCACAACAAATTTTTGGTAATTGGTTAGCTACTTTTTTAATGAAATTATTTTTTAATGCAAAATTTACAGATTTAGGTCCTTTTAGAGCTATTAAATATCAAAGATTATTAGATCTAAATATGCAAGATAAAACATATGGTTGGACAGTAGAAATGCAATTAAAAGCCTTAAAACAAAAATTAACCTATACAGAAATACCTATGAAATACAGAAATAGAATTGGAGTTTCTAAAGTTTCAGGAACTGTAAAAGGTTCTATATTTGCAGGAATTAAAATTTTAAGTTGGATTTTTAAATACAGTTTCAAATAATGGTTCTAGAGTACATTATCATCATCATCTATTCTCTCTCTTTACTGCTAATTTTTATGTATGCATTAGCACAATTAAACTTGCTTATTAACTACTTAAAAGCAAGAAAAAAAGTAGATACTTCTGTAAAATTTGATTTATCCAATCCAAAAGAAATTCCTTTTGTAACCATACAGCTACCTGTTTATAACGAGTTGTATGTAATGAAACGTTTGTTAAAAAATATTGCAAAATTAGAATATCCTAAGGGTAAATTAGAAATACAAGTTTTAGACGATTCTACAGACGAATCTATAGAAACCACAGCAAAACACATTAAAAAGATACAAGAAAAAGGCATTGATATACAACATATTAGAAGAACCAATAGAAAAGGTTTTAAAGCAGGCGCTTTAAAAGAAGGTTTAAAAACTGCAAAAGGAGAATTTATAGCCATTTTTGACGCCGATTTTCTTCCAAAAAAAGATTGGTTGCTACAAACCATTCCTTACTTTAAAGACGATAAAATTGGTGTGGTTCAAACACGCTGGGGACATATCAACAGAAATTATTCTACCTTAACAAAAATTCAAGCTTTTGCTTTAGACGCTCATTTTACATTAGAGCAAGTTGGAAGAAATAGCCAAGGCCATTTTATAAATTTTAATGGAACTGCTGGTGTTTGGCGTAAAAAATGTATTTACGATGCCGGTAATTGGGAAGGAGATACATTAACAGAAGACCTAGATTTAAGTTATAGAGCNCAATTAAAAAAATGGAAATTTAAGTATTTAGAAAATGTAGAAACTCCNGCAGAATTGCCTGTAATAATAAGCGCAGCAAGATCACAACAATTTAGNTGGAACAAAGGTGGTGCAGAAAATTTTCAAAAAATGATGAAACGTGTTGTCAAAAGCAAAAATGTTTCANTTAAAACTAAAATACATAGTTTATTACACTTGCTAAATAGTTCTATGTTTACTTTTATTTTTTTAGTAGCAGTACTAAGCATCCCTATGTTATATATTAAAAATGAATATGCGCACTTAAAAATGTATTTTTATGTTATGAGCTTTTTTGTCATTAGCTCTTTAATATTTTTTATTTGCTATTGGGTTATGTACAAAAGCATTTATGGTGGTGGTATTAAAAACTTCTTTAAATATATTGGTGCATTTTTTACCTTTTTTTCAATTGCAATGGGCTTTTCTTTACACAATACTATTGCCGTTTTAGAAGGGCATTTTGGTAAAAAAAGTGAGTTTGTNAGAACACCAAAATTTAATATTAAAACCGTAAAAGACGGCTGGAAAAACAACAAATACATTAAAAAGAAACCCTCTNTACATGTGATTTTAGAAGGTATTTTAGCATTGTATTTTGTATTTGGTATGTATAGCGCTTTTATAGTGGGCACACAAGGTGGAGATTTTGGTTTATTCCCTTTCCATTTTATGTTATTTATTGGCTTTGGTTATGTTTTTTTAAAATCGATTTTTTCTAAAGCATAATGACTATTCTAAAACAAAATAGCCAATATTTAGNCATTTTTTTCAGTATTATTACCTATTTTTTTTTCGCCTATTTCTTAGAAAGAACTCAGTTTTATACCTTTTCTTTTCTTTGGCTTTTTTTATTTGGATGTTTTTATGCAATCATAAAAAACAAGCACATTTCTTTTAAGAATTTAGTGGGAATTAGCATTTTATTTCGATTGATATTTTTATTTGCAATACCCCGTTTATCACAAGATTTTTATCGTTTTATTTGGGATGGCCGCATGATTTTAGAAGGTTTCAATCCTTATTTATCTTTACCAGAAACATTTATACAACAAAGCTTAACACCTATTGCAGATACTAATATATTGTATGCAGGAATGGGGGAGTTAAATGGAAGTCATTATACCAATTACCCGCCTTTAAACCAGCTGTGTTTTTTTATTGCTGCACTTTTTGCAAGTAAAAGTATTTTTGGTTCTGTAATTATTTTAAGAATCTTTATCATTTTAGCAGATATTGGTATTTTATATTTTGGAAAAAAATTATTAGAAAATTTAAAATTGCCTGTTAAAAACATCTTTTGGTATATTTTAAATCCTTTTGTTATTTTAGAAATGACAGGTAATTTGCACTTTGAATCTGTAATGCTGTTTTTCTTAGTTTTTGCATTGTATAAATTGTATCAAAGAAAATGGATTTTTGCAGCCTTATTGTTGGCCTGCTCTATTTCTGTAAAGTTAATTCCCTTATTATTTTTACCTTTATTTTTTAAGTGGTTTACAAAATATTTTCCCGCCTATGGAGATCATAATACTCTGTCTGTTCGAGCGCAATCGAGAACTAAAAAACAGCTTATTAATTTTAAAGGAATATTAAAATTAATGGGCTTTTATATTATTATTACAAGTACAACCATCATTTTATTTTTACCTTTTTATTCTATAGAATTATTTAGAAACTATACAAACTCTGTAGGTTTGTGGTTTAGAAGCTTTGAGTTTAATGCTAGTTTTTACTATTTATTTAGAGAAATTGGTTACCTCTTTAGAGGATATAATGAAATTGCCATTATTGGAAAAATAACGCCTATATTAAATATTTTGTTTTTAATTATTTTAACATTCTTTAGAAAAAACAATTCCTTTAAACAACTCATTACAACTTTATTATTCGGGTTGTGTTTTTATTATTTTACAGCTACAACCTTACATCCTTGGTACTTGGCAACACCTTTAATTTTGTCTGTTTTTACTAAATATAAATTTCCAGTTGTTTGGACATTAGTTATCTTTTTAAGCTATCAAGCCTATGCAAATGAGCCTTGGCAAGAAAATTTATGGTTTGTATTTGCAGAATATTTACTCCTGTTTTCTTTTTTATGTTTCGAAATTTATCAATCTTACAATTTAAAGAAATTGTAAATAAATTTACTTAACTCCCTTTTTTAAGCACTTTTTTGTATTTTAGTACTTATTTTTAATATTTTATGAAAAGACTTACTATAAAAGACATAGCTAAAGAATTTAATGTTTCTATTTCTACAGTATCTAAAGCGCTAAATGATAGTTATGAGATAAGTGTAAGNACCAAAGAAAAAATACAGAAATTTGCAAAAGAGAACAATTANAAGCCAAATTTTAATGCACTTAGCTTAAAAAACAGGCAAACAAAAACCATTGGTATTATCATACCAAACATGTTAAATTACTTTTTTGCGCAAGTTTTTAATGGTATAGAAAAAGTTGCCAACGAAAAAGGTTATAAAATAATTTCTTGTATTTCTAACGAATCTCATACCAAAGAAGTAGAAACTATGGAGATGCTTTCTAACGGAAGTATAGATGGCTTTATACTTTCTATGGCAGAAGAAACCGTTTTAAAAAACAACTTTAAACATTTTGATGAAATATTACAAAACGGTACACCTATAGTAATGTTTGATAGAGTAGCAGAATCTATAAATTGCGATAAAGTAATTACAGATGATTTTAAAGGCGCTTCTAAAACCGTAAAATATTTAGCAAAATCTGGTAGTAAAAATATTGCTTTTATATCTACCATTAGTAATTTAAAAGTGGGTAAAAAAAGACACCAAGGCTATTTAAAAGGTTTAGAAAAAGCAGGCTTACCAATAAACAACAACCTAATAATTAACATATTAGAAGAAGATTACAAAAAATACGAAAGTATTTTAACACCTATTTTTAATGATAATGAAATAGATGCTGTAATNACTACAGACGAATCTTCTGCAATTGCAGCTATGAAGGTAGCACAGAAAAAAGGTCATAAAGTACCAGAAAACTTTGCTGTAGTTTCCTTTTCAAATGGTATTTTAGCAAGACATTCTAGTCCTAAATTAACAACAGTAAGCCAGCATGGAGAGCAAATGGGCGAAACTGCTGCAGAACTATTAATAAATAGATTAGAAGACAAATCCGAAGAAGAACCAGAACACAAAACCATAATTATTAAAACAGATTTGGTAGAACGTAACTCTACGAAAAAGTCTTAATTAATGAACCTAAAAAACGTACAATTGGTAGTTTCTGATATGGATGGAACACTACTAAATTCTAAAGGTGAAGTTAGCAATCAGTTTTTTAATCTTTTTAAAAAATTACAACAACAAAATATACATTTTTGTGCAGCTAGCGGTAGACAATACAATAGTATTGTAGATAAATTAGCCTCTATAAAAGATGATATTTATGTGATTGCAGAAAATGGTGGTATTGCCAAGAAAGGAANCCAAACATTACTTTCTAACTTTTTAAATAANGATAAAATAGTAANTATTATTCCTATTTTAAGAAATATTAAAGACACAAACATTGTGCTTTGTTCAGAAAAAAAAGCTTTTATAGAAAGTAAAGACACCAAGTTTATCACTCTTTTTCAAGAGTATTATCATAGCTATACAATTGTAGATGATTTGATGGAAGTAGCAAAAAATACAGCTATTTTAAAAATTGCTATGTACCATTTTTCATCTTCAGAAGAATACATTTATCCTAAAATTAAACATTTAAAAAACGAATACTTAATAAAAGTTTCTGGGCAAAATTGGTTAGATATTTCTGATGATAAAGCCAACAAAGGAAATGCTTTAAGAGAAGTTCAGAAAATATTAAATGTTACCAAAGAGCAAACCCTTGTTTTTGGAGATTATCATAATGATATAGAAATGTTACAAGAAGCCAATTTTTCTTTTGCCATGAAAAATGCGCATAAAGACATTACAAAAATTGCAAATTATAGCACAG
>JGI26083J51738_10001378_pt1 | contig 13052 bp, 10 predicted proteins | sample SaaInl85LU_5_DNA_FD_51738 | JGI IMG/M metagenome (IMG submission 51738)
GCTGTCACCGTAGAGGCTGAGATGGCGTTGGAACCCTTAATTTCTCCATAGATGTTACTCGCAACCACATTACCAGCTGTCACTGTTGAGGCTGAGATGGCATTGGAACCTTTAATTTCTCCATAGATGTTACTCGCAACTACAATGCCAGCTGTCACCGTAGAGGCTGAGATGGCGTTGGAACCTTTAATTTCTCCATAGATGTTGCTAGCAACCACATTACCAGCTGTCACTGTAGAGGCTGAGATGGCGTTGGAGCCAACTATGGTACCCAAAATATTCGAGGCTACCACGTTCCCACTGGATGTCATATCACCGTACACTTTGACGTTGATTCCTTTTGTGGTGAGAGGTGTGATGGTGGTACCAGACGCATCGCTGTTAGTGTAACCGATCATGAATTCCTCTTCATCACCTCGAAACCCCATGGCGACATTGGCTACCGGTCGTTTCAAGATGAAACCTAAATCATTTGTGTTTAGAATATTATTATTTCCAAGTAATACAATCGGGTCATCGACTTGTAAATTATTTGCTGAGAGTTGGGTGACATTACCATAAGTGATGAGATTTCCATGAATGGACACGTTGGCATCCATTCGAAGGGTACCCGTCGAGGGAGCTCGAATAACTGAATCCGTAAGAAGATTACTACCCGTCACTATAGGAATAAAACCTACGGATAAATTTTTCACTTCGAGTGTATTGGTACTGAGTACATTTCCCACAGTCACATTTCCGGATGTAGTGAGAGATGTTTCAACATTTGTGAGATTGATACTCGCCGAAGTAGTGGAGTTCCTACTGGCGATGTTATCCAGTGAAAGTCCATTCAATGATCCACCCTCTCCATAATATCTCCTAGCCTCTATATCTTTGGTTGTCTGAAGCGATTTGTCACCTAATTCATTCATATAGAGAACTGAACCGAGTGAAAAATCACTCGTCGGATCTAAATTGGATATGGCAATCTTGTTTGTGTAGATTTTTCCAGTCACTGAAATATTTCCAGTCACCTGCACCTTATTTGCGGTAGTACCTGGATTTAACAATATGGATGTTCCTAATTGTAAAACATTAGACGTGTATACATTTCCATCCACATTTAATTGATAATTTCCGGTATTACTCACATACATGGTATCACCAACTGATAGTAGATGTTGTGGATTGATGTTAGCTATACCCACCTTAGCATCGGTGACGAATGCCGTGGTGTCGTTATTGAATTCAATCGTATTTGATGTTACATTACCACTGGTCGTCACTTCCTCGAGTGTTTTTGTACGAGTGGCTTCGTATGTAATGACACCGGAATCTTTTATTTCCTTTGTTATCGAATCATAAATGAGTATATTTGAATTTAAATCATTGTCTCTTCTGATTGGTGTCATATATACCGTACCATCCACCGAAGTATCGATTTGTTCATTAGAAGCGTTGAACACAATGGTATTTTCACCCTGATCATCCGTACAATTTTTTCCGAATCGTATCTTCGTCGACCGCTCGACGGTACTGAGATTCTTCACCATTTAATATAGTGATGCATTTTAATTTGCGTAAAGAAGCCCTGCCATACCATTCTCTATGCGTAATATGTTATAATTGACTGCGTATATGGGATCGTTTATGGGCATATGTTCACTCAAAATTTTAGCAGAGCTCAACCTACTAAAATTGAGGGTCCCTGTGGGTTGCAGAGAACTCGTCGAGAGACAAAAACAATACAAGAAAAAGTCTGGTGAAGTTACAAAATTTGTATGATAGTAGTTCGATACATCTATGTAATGTGGTTTACCCCATTTGTAATTTCCAACATCTAAACCATTTATGTTTAATTTCACTTTATTCGAAGGTGATGTGAGAGCCCCATCGGTGGTAGTATCTGAAGAGGCTAGATACTTTACGGGGTGATTGAATGTGAGTTCTTGTACGACCGTTCCGGATGGTATATTTTTTTGAACCTGTGTGATGAGCATGTCGTGTCTCCGAGTGGCGATGTTCCCACGCTCTTCGTTATCCAAGTAATAATAATTTGCGTAACATTCGATGTTATAATTAGAAGCCTCTGGACCCCAATAGATGCGAACATCTACATTGTGATAATTGAGTGCCACGAGGGGGAGGGCACACTGTGGACCCTCACAAAAAAAGAAGCGAAGTGGATAAAAATATGATCTCGCACTCACACCTGGATGTGTTCCATTGGAACTTTTAGATACATTTTGGGCAAATGTATCGATTGCAATTTTTTCTGTAAAGATGGAATCCTGTGTATCCACGACGGATCCACCGATGAGAAGTTCAACCTTATCTATGATGGTGTCCCATCTCTGAACATCTAAGGCTTTTTGTTTATTATCGAGAGTGAAGTATACATATCCGAGAAGATCACCGGTCTTTTCGAACTGTATACTCGACATTGAATTGTTTTTCACAGCTCCATGTATTGTTTGCTTTTCGATGGACTGTGAAAAATTAGCATGTCTTTTGAATGTTGAACTGAAAAATGAAATCTCTGGGTCACCCATGATATACTCATCCTGGGCGCCTATGGCGATTAATTGAACAATACCAGCGGACATGATATACTACTTTAAGAGGAGAAAATTACAAATTCGATTTTCTACACACAAATCGAATGACGAAAAAATTATTTGCACTTGAAGTTGGATTTTTAATCGTATTTCCATTTTGATCTCTGATGGTCACCGTAAGACGGTCAAGACGCCTAATTGGATCAATATATTGAGTTACGATGGGATAATTATCTTTAAACACAGTTGTTGCAGTACCTTCTGTCACTATACTAGCGAAAGAACCTCTAATTACACTCAATGTGGATTGTTCATTATAAACATTAGAAGCTCTATCGTTAAAAATACTATCCAGTTCCTTAATGGAAATATAACAGTGTTCAGTCGTGGTATCTGAATTGATACGAGCGGCGATGAGACGAGCCTGTACAATATTTTTCATGGGTTGTTGAAGATGGCACGTGAATGTGTTGGCACTGCTCTGCCCGATGGTATCTATGGTGAGTGTGTGGTATTCATAGTTGAGATCTGGAATAGTCTGAGTAGGTGATGTAATGAGAGCCATTTATAATAACTTAGAATAAAGATTCACCAATACCACCAACAATCTGGTAGTTGGCGAGGTCGGAGATGAGTTTCTGAGAGTCACAGAGTCCACCCGGGGTCAATGACTTCGTGTAAGGGCTACCACGTTCACGTCCAGGGGTACACTCGATACTATGTTCTAGGTCAAAAAGGGAACCATCGCGAACTGGAGTGATTGTGATTGGCCTGGGCTGATATCCACTCGTATCACGGAACATACCCATGAACACGATGATACCCATGAGGACAATTATGGACAATAGGGCATTTCTGTTGGCTTTGTTGAGGTTGAGCATTTATTATATATATAGAAATTTTATATTAAAGTGCGTTAAAGGTATTTTTTTAGTTTCCATATAGAGAGTAGATGGACGAAGAAATCGTACTCGATCGTGGAAACACTACCGTGATGAAATTAGATGCCGATGAACAGGCACTCATGGACGAGATTGAAATCTCTACACCCAAGCCAGCAAGACCCCGACCCACCCCTACCACACAACCCAGACCCACTCCTCATCTTCAACAATTTCAAGAAGAGATGGATGCTTTTGTGAATCCTCATAAACAATCAGCCCCCAGACCCCCTCCCCCAGTTCAAGAAGATAGTGAAGTTGATGAAGAACCCATGTTTTACGACGATGACGAAGGTGGCGGCGGTGGCGGTGAGGAAGAACAACCTTCTAAGGGTTACACATCAGTAGATGAAGAAAAGTCAGACCTACTGAATAAGTTGGCTCGTCTGGAAAAAAAAGGATTCAATGTCAATAAGCGTCTCAATGCCTACTCTAGTGTGGAAGAGCTTCGCTCGGAGGTGAAGCGTATTACATACAGTATCGACGTGGACCAGTCTATTCGTTTTTCACGGCGCATGCTCGTGGCGTGTGTGACTGGATTGGAGTTTCTCAATAAGCGATATAATCCTTTTGAGATTCACCTCGACGGGTGGTCAGAATCTATCATGGAAAATGTGGATGATTATGATGGTGTGTTTGAGGAACTCTATGTGAAATATAGATCCAAGGTGAATGTCGCCCCAGAGGTGAAATTGATTATGATGCTCGGTGGGTCTGCCATGATGTTCCACTTGACGAATAGCATGTTCAAGTCAGTCATGCCGAATATGAATGATGTGATGAAACAAAATCCAGATCTCGTCAAGAATATGATGGCTGCGGTCCAGAATACCACACGATCGCCACCTCCCACAGGTGATAATGATGGGCAGTACGAGATGCAGGGTCCTGGGGTGGACATCTCGAGCCTCATGGGTGGTATCATGATGCCCCCACCCCCTCCCATGAACACAAACATGGCTCAACCTAGTGAAGTCGATGATGACGATATGTCTGACATCGTATCCATTTCAGGGGANTCCACCGGAGGTGAGGTGAAGGAGGTGAATGTGAGTGGTACGACCAAACCCAAGAAGACGAGGCGAAAGAAGAAGACTGAAATTAATCTCTAATAAGTATATATAATGATAGCGTATTATCCGCTTGAGGATTTACAACCGGCAAAGATAGAACCCGAGATCATAAAGCCAGTGATTGGTCATGATGAGACCGAGTTGAACTACGTCATCATGGGTTTCATAGTCGGCGTGGTCGTACTCGCCATATCCGACTCCATCAGGGCGTAATTTTATTTTTAAATATACCGTGGGATTCACAACCCCCATAGTACATTTAATATGAAAAAGTTTTTAATGGGTCATTACCATTATTATATTTTAAATTTAAAAGTTTTACACCTTTTGAAGATATGAGTTCGACCGAAATATCGTACTCGTATATTTGTTTTTCTTCATTACCCAGTTTGGGTTTCAGTGTTATGGATTTTGTTGGATTAGATATGAGTTCGACCTCGTGATCCCACACGTCTGTCGTACCACCAAAAATATTTTTAGACCCGATGGACATACCGTTACCACCTTGAACTTCTAAAACCATTGTACTCGAACTCGATGCACCGAACTTTGTCAACATAGCTATGATTTTAGCATAAAACAAACCTTCATTACTAAAATTTAATCGTATGTTTTTACCTTCATCCTTTTNCAATCTAAACGAATGTGCNTATGTTTTGTGCGCCACAGAAGTATTACATGTGACGAGTCCATTTTCAATCACAACATTACCACTTATATTTGTTGACTGATTAGTCAAACTAACATTTCCACCTAGAGTGGTGGAACCATCTATAGAGAGGTTTCCGGTGACGGTCAGATTATTACTAATCGTGGTTGGTTTACCTTCTAATACGATGTCAGTCGTATTCGCGTAAATATTCGCGTTGTCATCTAAGTGTATGTTCGAAAGTGTAACTTTCCCACATTGAATATCACCAACCACGTGTAATTTTTTAGTTGGATTCGTCGTGCCTATACCCACATTACTGGAATTCGTGAGGTACATGACATCACTTTCGGTACCATTACCCGTGGCACCCAGTATGAGACCCGTGCGAGTATTTGTCTTATCATGATATCCTCTGACATACCCACCGTCAGCACCGTCGAGGTACAGGAGCATACCAGTCTCTGTTGTACCGGTAGCTGCCGCGTTACTCGTGAGCTTGAGAACATCAGAACTGGTCGTTTGTGAGTTATGAATGTGTACATTCGCACCGATAGTAGTCGTGCCTATGCCCAAATTTCCATTTTCATCGAATCGGGCGAATTCATATTCTCTCTCGGATGATATTTGATGTGTAAATGTCAGTGGTCTTTTTACACTTCCATTTAATTTATTTCTGATTATATTTCGTGACACAGTTCCGGTTGTTGTTAAAAGTTCGAATCCTGATAATGTAAACGAACCACCAGAACCGAATTCAATATCACCACCTATAAGAAGTTTCGTGCCCGTACCTACGTTCGTAATGTCATCACTATTCGCATGTATAGCCACCAAACCGGTTGGTGTTATGCGTAATGGAAATTCTCTCTCTTTTCCGAAATCTCCATCGGAAATTAATTTACTGAAAGTTATTTTATTATCGCCCGATGTGTCAAATACATGTTCACTAGACAAATATCTAATTCTCGATGGACCGGCATCATCGGATGCACCCGGACCCTTCCCACCTTTATAAATGATGAGTTCGTTTTTATTAGAATCGTTATGATAACTTCGTTCTAAAAACACGGTATTACCGTATGTATCACCGACCAGACCACCGAATGTAAGTTTATTTCCAATGACGACATTTCCATGGAGTTCCACGTTGTCCCTTGCCACGTCAGTGCCTATGCCCACGTTTCCCGTGGCACCATCTACGAATATGGATACATTANAGGAATCTTTAACNTTTTGATGATTTTTCGTAATCCTATAATCACCGTTTGGACCGGATACACCAGAGGACCATCCCGAGTATATCGTACCTGTCGTTTGTATGTAACTAGTAAAGGCGTTCCCATTCCCATTAAGTTCGGATTGAACGGCGATGATGGCATCACCTTGGTCATGGTTATGCACGAGTAGACCGTTTTCTCTTGGATTTCCAATACCTGTGGATTTAATCTCTAGATGTGCAGAAGGTTGTGTATGACCTATACCAACTTTACCATTGGCGAGTAGAGTTAATATACTAGACGACGAATCCGAGTATGAATCATCGGCTAGTGATATGGACATCCTAGATCTCGAACCCACATCGGTGGTGGAATATTTACCCAATTTGAATGCAACCCTAGCCGCGTTCGAAGTTGGATTGGCACTACGCCGTGTAAATTCCAATACATTTCCAAGATCATCTATATTCACAATACCAGAGGTATTCGAAACGACCAAAGGTGTACCTATGTGATTGTATCCATTTGTATTAGTGGGTTGATCGTTTATAAAGACTGTTCCACCCGAAGTATGTAAAACTCCCACTGGTTGCGTAGTACCTATGCCCACATTACCAGTCTCTAAAATTGTCATCTTAGCCGTACCCATTGTGGATGTTTTACTCGCATAAAAATTGAGCCCTTTACCGCTCGAGACTGTGTTTTCGATTCTATTTTCGCCAGCACTCGGTACTGAATACATACGCATACCACCCGTGCCGTACACCACCGCGTTACTTCCCGTCACATGAACATTTCCAGACACCGTGAGAGCTTCTGAGGGGTTTGTGTTGGCTATACCCAATTTACCATCTTTTGTCAGACGCATCCTCTCGGTATTTTTAGTCGTGAAACGAACATCTTGTCGTGTGTCACCATCCATCGCGATACTCGTGGTGTTCGATGTATCGGTTGCGGTACGTAGTGTGAGTTGTCCGGTGAGAGCTTTCACATCAAGATTTCCTTTGGAAAATACGATATCCGTCTCCACATTTGTACTCACGGTATTACCCACTACCGTGAGTACATTAGCCGATGTTACATTCATAAATACTTTGTCACCTACAGAGAGTGTATCCGTTGGTGAGGTGTTTGCGATGCCAGAGTTGAACGTGCCAGTGGTTCGTATGGAATCACTCTGTACATTCGCACCAAATACGACGGGAACGGTGGAACCGGGGTTAATCTGGAAGAGTGAACCAGAACTTGTGAAACCCCCTGAACCCACCTGCAACTTTTCTATGAATACATTTCCATCTGCGTGCATGACATTAGACCCAGAATCTTCAAAGTAGACGTTGGATCCTATGGATAGTGTGTGAGCTGGATTGATGTTAGCCACACCCACTGAACCCTCTGTGTACAATTGTCCATACACGTGTATGTTCACCACATTAGAATCAATTGGTATGTACCTACCACTTGATATACTTCCGATATCTCGTGCACTACCAAAAGTTTTTGCAAATATAATTTCATTATTCGATACGGAATAACCAATGGCCACGTTTGGTTCAAGGCCTTGGTGAACAGTCATGAGTAGTCCGTTATCGTAATCCCCGGATGGTGTACCATCGGCCATTTGAATGACCGCGTTCGACACGATGAGATTTTCAGAAGTTCTATACGTGAGATCTTCATCTATCGATACATTTCCAGTGACATTGATATTACCGGTGATCAATAAATTACCATTATTTACGACTACATTACCGTTTTTAAATTGCGCGACAGTTTCAATTTGATTCACTGGACCGACGACGATTTTATTAGTTGCCGTGAGGTTCGTGGTGACTGTGTTACCAGTCACCGTCACAACATTGATACTACCCGAATTGACCAAAAATACATCATTTTCTGTTTTTATAATATTTCTCGCGGTCATGTTTGAATTGACCACGTTCCCATTCACCACCATCAGATCATCGGCTTTTGTGTTTACGATGACATCATTTTCTCCAATTTGAAAATCGTTAACTGGATTACTCACCCCAATTCCTAATTTTTTTATAGTCGCGATATTTGCGGCTAATGAACCAGTCAAACTAGTGATACTACCTAATTTTGTAGTTAACTCTCCAGACAGAATCAAGTTTGCCGTTTCAATCTCATCCGCCACAATCTCACCAGCATCGATACTCGCCACACCTGCGATGACATCCTGTTCTCTCGGGGCGGCATCCAGACTGCTCACATAAATTTGTCCGGCTGTGACCAATATACCATCGGCTTGTGCTGCCATATATATTAGTTACCGAATAAAATTCCAGCTAAACCATCCCTGATCCGTAGTACATTGTAATTGACTGCGTACACATACATATTTTGTCTATTCACAGCCTCTACACCTCTAATAACGAGTTTACCATTATCTAGACGACTAAAGTTACACGATCCAGATGGGTTATACTCGGATGCGTTTAGACAAAAGTGGTACGCGAAATACCTTGTATATGTCGGGGAATGTGTAGGCATGTTGAAATAGGTTCGGCCATATGTTGATTTGTAATAGTTTTGTACAGTATGAAAATAAACTGGTGACATGTTTTCAAATAGGGATGTTCCGTTGATGTACAAATCCGCATTTACAAATGAAAAGCGATCACTCGCTGGATTCATCTGTCTGGCACCAAATCCAAAAAAGAGTGATTTGACTGGATGATTAAATGTGGAGATATCTAAAGCGTTGTACCCTCCTGATTCGACTGTGTTATCGATGACACTATTCAATGGAAATTCGAGTTTTTGTGTTTGTGTAATGACAAAATCCATGGGGCGCTTGACGAGTGCTTCTCGTTCATCTTTATCTAAAAAAATATAATTACCGTATAGTATCGCCTGCTTTTCACCTTCGGGTATATTTTGTACGACCGTCTCATCGAAATTAACTCGTATTTCCACCTGATGGTGTTGTAGGGCTACTAGGGGTAAGAATGCTTTATGATCACAAAAGAAAAAGTGGAGGGGTACAAAAAATTTATTTGAGAGAGATGCCTTTGTGTTGAGTTCTTGGGATTTGTTGTAGGTGTCGGCTAGATAATTTGGCCAAATTTCACTAAAATAATCAAAATGTTGTGAATCAATCTTTTGACCCCCTATGAAAAGATCGAGGGTGGAATTATAAAAAAGATTGGAAGCGATATTATGATTACTATTACCACTAGACTCGAACCATAAACCATTTATAATATCACCTAGCACTGGTATCGTCACGGAATTATCCATGGTGGATATGGTCTTTATGTACTTAGGAGCCTGTGAAAAATTGGTATGTCGTGTAAATTTAATTCTGAAAAATGAATTCCCCTCATCACTCGTGAGATACACATCTTGGACACCCTTAGAGACGAGTTGTATTAATGCACCAGACATTTAATTATGACTCAGATTATAAAAACAAACACTTTCCCTGGGGAAATGTACTCTCTTCCGATGGACCACTTTCACTCATCATGAATCCACCTTGTCTATACACCTTCAACCTTTTGTAGTACATGGCTGAAAAAACAGACCATTTATCATGAACATCATAAATCTGTGGGTTATTCTTTTTACCTTTCGTCTCTCTCATGATTCTACCGATACTTTGGGTAATATCAGATTTAGGTGAGGCTAATATCACCGTATCTAATGTAGGTATATCCAGACCTTCGTGTGCTTGACTGAATGTTGCGAATATAATCTTCTTTTTTGAAGATTCTTGAAGTTGTTCCTCTTTCATACCACCCATGTAGAGACCAGAAGTTTTTGGAAAGCACTGATGAAGAAATTCACAATGTATTCTTCTATCACTGAGTACGAGAAGCTGTCTCGTACCGGCTGAAGCCCTTTTCACGAGTGTCACGAGCATTTTATTTCTTTCTCGATCCTCTATGAGTTCTGTAATCATGGCTGGCATGGAAATTTTACCGTTTCTCATTGATGGGGGTGGGTCCCTGAACCGAGATGACTCGTAGACAATCGTAAACACCTGCACCTGTTCCTGATTTTTTCGCTCCACTGCAAAAAATGTGGGTCCCATGAACCAGTGGAGTACTTTAGTCAGACCATCTTTACGCTCAGGGGTTGCTGAGAGGCCATAAATATGCCTGGGGCATAACTTGAAGAGACTCTGACTAAAAACCTTTGCACACACGTGATGAGCTTCGTCTACTATGAGTGTTCCTACACTTTCAAAATCCGAAAAGGTATACTCTTTGAGGGAAAGTGATTGAAGCATAGCGATGACAAAATCACACCCCACCTCTTTTTTATCCTGTTGTACAGTGCCTATACTGGCCCCGGGACAGAATTGTTGTATGCGTTCCTTCCACTGATCTGCTAGAAACTGTTTATGCACGACAATCATTGTTCGGTATCCGAGTGCACAGGCGATAGCCAGTGATACAGTCGTTTTCCCATAACCACATGGAAGGGATAATACCCCATGTCCGGCTTTAAGAGCTGCCGCGAGTGCTTCATTTTGATGGGTGGCGTCTCTGAGTTTTCCAACAAAGGTTGTTTTAATCTTTTTGGGTTCTGGTCGTCTATCCTCGGCTGGCTCTCCAAGTACAGAAGTTCCGTAGAATCTTGGAATGCAGATTCCATTCTTAGCTGGTTTGAAAACTTTAAAAGGCGGTGGAGGAAATCCATAATCGCCATTTATCTGTGGTCTTACAGTTAATTCTTTTTTTATATCCGATACATTTGACGTGTTAGGAACGAGATATCCCGTCCTGGTGAGAGTGGTCATTACTTAATCTATGTACATTGATTTTTTAAGCAACCATGAATATCCTGAATACTCACCCACATTCCAGACACCCTTAAAGTCTACATCGATTTCGAGAACGTCCCCCTTTACGAGTGCCTGGATGGGTTTTCCTATGACTGTGCACATGACTCGTCTATAGCGATATGGAACCTTGACTGTGAGTATCAATCCTTCGAGGGGGTTGACGACATTCATGTGCATGAGGAGATGTGATTTACTGGCGTGAGTAGCAGCCACATACTCTGCACATGAATAGGGTAAGAGTAAACGAATATACTTCTTGTCGTTGTGATCATATAAAGATTGGTGAACAATTGCTGAGCACTTCATGTGTTTCTATTACGATACAAGAGAATTAAAACTATAAGTATGACTATGAAAACAAGGAGTTGCTGTGTGATTGTACTATTCTGTAATGGTAGTCTCGTACCAAACACTTCATGACTCAACGTTCTCGAAACTTCCACTGCAGCTTCTATACTCGAGTATGGCGTTCGTCGCTCGGACATCATACCACACATGGCAACCTTTGTACACTTTCCAAAATATGGAAGTTGTCCGTAAAGACTGAGTACTCCGGATGACTGTGTGAATGTCCATTTTTCACCGTCCCATTCCGAACCCCAGCCAATTCTAATATTCTTTGGAGGGTGGGGGAGGTCAAGTTGTTGCAATACACCAGCTTTTAGAGTTTCCGGATCTGTTTGTAATATTTCATCGGTGAGATGACAAATGACACATGATACTGTTTTTCCATCCGAAAGTACCTTTGGTATGATGTTCCATTCGGTATGGGGTGATGGTATTACCTTTATGGGTTCTTCATAGTCTAATAAAACATTTATGGCACCGTATGTACTCTCTCGTACCTTTTTATCAGCATCGGGTCCCCAATTATCTCCCAAGAAGTTGAGGGCTGGGCTATTATCTAGACACAAAAATAACATTCCATCATCTATGACTTTACCGTCCGAAAATGTCGCCTTATATGTGTCGTCATCATATTCCACATTTTCGAGTGTAATGTTAAATGTAAAGTGACCACCTGCGTTTAAGACTGCCTCTTCCATGGCGTCGCACATTACTTTACCAGATACTCTCTGTGTATATGGTGTGGATGACAANACATGATCTGGATTTTTAACAAACTCATATGCAGACATGACATCCCAGGTGACACCATCCATGACTTGTGTGATCCATTGTATCATCTTACCACCTTCTTCACTCATGGGTCCGAGTGCATCCTTTAGTGAAACTGTCTTGTATACATTCGGTCGTGTGAGCACTCGAACCACGAGCGAGGCGAGTACACCGTAATCCTTCGGTGTGAATGCTTTGTAATAATTAATCGCATCATCCTTTTGAAATATTATATTCCAATCTATACCCATTTCTTGAAAAATGGAACGAGTGTTTACGAATGCACGGTCAAAAACAACTCTATGTGAATGTATATCCCTCTCCTCTAGGGATGGCTCCCACCATGAACCACCAGCTGACATTTTTCGGTCATATATATACACTTCATGGTCTGTAAATTTCAAAATTTCCCAAGCGAGTGATAACCCTGTCGGACCAGCACCAACGATATGAATCTTCATTCTACTTTTAGGTGATAAAATTAAATAAACCCAGTTTTTTCACGCTCCTCTGGAGTTTTAAATAGGTACATCATGGACAAGAATAGAAATGTTGATAACAGTGCATACTCTATGTCACGAGTGGCTGTAAAAGCTATGAGTAGAAGCGACATGAACCTAAATATCTTATTATCGAAAAGTACCTTGAGATTTTTAGGAATTTCAATTGCATTACCAGAAAATAACCCTTGGTA
>JGI26083J51738_10001384_pt1 | contig 13045 bp, 10 predicted proteins | sample SaaInl85LU_5_DNA_FD_51738 | JGI IMG/M metagenome (IMG submission 51738)
TGGATCGTATACTTGCGAAAATCCTACGAATGCCGATAAGGCTAAAATAATTGATGCAATGAAGTTTTTCATATCTTGTTTTTTTGAGAAGAGTAAAGTTAGTTTTTTTCAGGATTTTAACCCGATTTCAAATACAGAATTTAACTATTCTACTTCAAAACCTACTTTCTTTTTCTTTTCCTCCTCCCCTTTTAATTTATCCAACCAAGTCTTTCTCTTCTTAGCTTTCTCTTCTGTTTCTTCTTGGCTCTCGGATTTTTTGGGTGTTGTAGGGGTCGATTTATTCTCTTCCCATTCCACTTCAAACTTTGGCTTAGCCTTTGGTTTTTCTGGAGATTTTTTAGCTGAACTGTCATTTTTAAAAAGTCCAAATTCATCTTTCAAAATTCCTTTTACATTGCCCTTTTCTTGTGCTCTCTGCTCTTCTTTATAATTTTTTCTCCCCTCTTTGTCCAGTTTAAAAACAGGCTTGTCAATAGTCCCAGTCATCAATAAAAATAAACGCACTCCGCTGCCATCATCCACAATGTATCCATCCTCAGTGTCTTTCTTTTTGGTCAAAATATCTTTTAGCCTGAGGTTTATTCCGTAATTAATGTCAAAATCAAAGCTTTGGGTTCCGTAAAGCCCAATATCCATTGCCGAAGTTTTGATAATCATGGAAGGAATATGAATCATTCTGTCTCTGATTTCGAGCGTATTGCTAAACTCAGAAAACTTCACCAATTTGAGCCTCTTTGAAAGTTCATCCACTTTTACNATATTCTTAGATATCACGTTAGATTTTAAATAATCTCCGATTTCCTCAAACAATTCTAGATTNTTTAATTCTCCTTCAGAAATGGAATATTCTGNATTTACAATCAAGGAATTTAAATCTAGCTCCAAGTGTTCGTTCAAAGTGGACTGAATTGAAATAATTGCATTTGCCCTTCCAGTTAAGTGCTCGCTTCGCACCACATTTTGCTCAAAATTATTGAACCTCAACAATAAATCACTGATATCAATTTGTCCTAGCACAATGTCTGATTTCAATTCAAATCCTTGATTATTTGCCGTCAAACTTCCTTTTAAATTTATTTTTCCTTTATTGGATACAAAAAGCAAATCATTTGTGCGAATTCCATTACCATTCATGGCAAGCGACCCCGAAACTTGTTCTAATTCATGCTTTTGATAAGTAAGTTTTTCGACAGAAACTCTCAAAGTAGCCGTAATGTCATTAGGAATTTTAACGCCAGATGTATCCATTCCTTGTTCTACCTCAGCTTTTTCGTTCCCCAATAATTCATCTAGCTCCAAAAACTTAGATTGAACATAAATGTTAGCGTCAAGGGTTTGATTGTTGAACAAATAAGGAATAAAATTGGAAAACTGACTGCTAATCGACAAGTCAGAATTTCCGTAATTCCCCGTTAAACTCGCATTAGATTTGAATCTGTTGAAAGTAATATTGCCATTAAAATTGGTATAGCTCGTTTTGTTGTTTTTTAGCTTCAATGAAGCTTCATTCAGTTTTGCNNTACCCAAAAANTCTGAAACNGATAAATTACCGTCTCTATAACTTCCTCGAAATTCGTTATTCAAATTAAGTGTTCCGCCCATATTTTCTATGGAAGCTACATTCAAAAACTGAGCTAACTCGTCCAGTTNAAAATTTCCTTTGATGTTCGTTAAAATAGTTTGGATGGTTGTACCCAATAATTTTCCATTCAGNTCAAATTCACCGCCACTTAGTCTTCCCTTTCCTTTTGTTAGTTCTATTTTTTGTGTAAAAGGTGANAATTCATAGTTCCCATCCAATGCCAAATCTTGAAGTTTCACTCCAGAATTACTTTCAGTTACAGTTCCTTTTTCAATATGAAAATCTGCCTTTATCCTAGGGATTGTCTCTTTTTTATTTGTTTTTATTTCAATGTTTCCATTCACAAATCCATCCGTTTTATAGGCTTTCAGTTTTTCGCTCACTTCGTTTGGCATGAGAGAGAAGACTTCGGAAATCTCTACATTCTTAGCAACTGCACTAATCGTGTTTTTTTGCTTATTGAGGTTAAAAATAGCATTGAGATCCAGCGACATTTCGCCCACTTTTAAACTTCCTTTTTCTAGACGAACGTTGTCTTTGTCAAAAACAGCTTTTTCGACCGACAGCAGACTCGACTTTTCATTAAAATAAACTGTACTGTCATTTTGTATGGACGAAATCCATAAATCCGACTGAATAGATAATACTGAAGAATCCAACGCGAAATCGCCCGCAAACTGAGCAGAATTAAGTGTAAACTGAGCTAAATTTTTGGTTTGTTCGTTTGTGTAATTTATTTCTACTCGATTGAAATTCACTTCTTTTAAACTAAAAGTTAAGGGAGCCTGAGTTGAATCTGTTTGTTCAGATTTTTTCCAAAAAATGTAGTTCTCTTCCCCTTTGTTGTCCACAATCAAATTAAGATGAGCATCATCCAAATCTATCTCTTTCACTTCATAATTTCCAGAAAAAAGTGATCCTAAACCAAATTCTAAAGAAAAATTTTCAGCAAAAAGAAGTGTGTCCTTTGAGTTTTCTTCTTCAATAAGAAGGTTTGAAAAATTGAGACTTGCGTTGGGGAATTTTTTGAAAAAAGAAAACGAAACATCGTCTTCCTCTATTTTCAATTTTGCTTTCAGATAAGTATTCACTTCATCTATGGCATATTTTTTTATCTCTTTTTCGTAAATATTTGCCAAAACAAATCCAGAAACCAACACCAATAAAAAGAGAGCGGCTAAAACCAAAATAATTCTTTTTAGTTTTTTCCATCTCGATTTCGATGCTACTTGCTCTGTTTGGGGTAGGTCTTCCATTATTTGATTGCCTTTTGGGGCTTTTTACGTTTGAGTTAAACGCAAATTTAACGGAATAATTGCATCCTTTTAATATCCCATTTGCGAAGATATCAAAGGTGTTTTTTTAACAAAATCTTATTCTTCCTCTCTTAGTTTTTGCAAAATTAAAAGAGCTGTTTCAAAATCAGTTTCGCTAACTTGTAATTTGATATTTGGTCTGTACCCATCGGCATGAACAGTAAATGTATTTTCGTTTTGGATGTAGGATTCTATTCCGTCTAAATCCAAAGCGGCTTTGTCGAGATAAGATTCGTGCAAATGAAAATAAACTCCTACTGTTTTCATAGGTAATGCTTTACATGAATCCTAAATCCAGTTGAGCCTCTTCGCTCATCATGTCTTTGGTCCAAGTTGGGTCAAATACTACTTGAACTTTAGCCGATTTCACGACTTCAATTCCTCTAATTTTGTCCTCTACCTCTACGGGTAAGGTTTCTGCTACAGGACACGATGGAGAGGTAAGTGTCATGTCTACTTCTACATTGAATTCCTTGTCTATCCGAACATCGTAAATCAATCCCAACTCATAAATATCTACCGGGATTTCAGGATCAAAAATTGTTTTAATCACTGCTATTATCGTATCTTCTAATTCCTTTTTTTTCATCTTTTTATGCAGTTTGTTGCATCAATAAAGCGTATACTTTCATTTGTTTTACCATACTCACTAATCCATTAGATCGAGTTGGCGACAAATGTTCTTTGAGTCCTATTTCATCAATAAATCCGAGTTTTGCATCCACAATTTCCTTAGGATCCTGATTGTTGAGTACTCTTATTAATAAAGCTATAATTCCTTTGGTAATAATTGCGTCACTGTCTGCCGAGTAGGCGATAATTCCATTTTCCTTTTTTGCATGCAACCACACTCTCGACTGGCAACCTTTTATGATGTTCTGGTCCGTCTTCTGACTTTCTTCAATAATTGGTAGTTCTTTTCCCAGTTCAATAATGTGCTCGTACTTTTCCATCCAGTCGTCAAACATCGAAAACTCGTCTATAATTTCATTTTCTATTTCGGAAATACTCATGCCCTTATTTATTTTGATTCAAAATTACAGAAATTTGCAACGTAGTGCAATGTTATCTCAAAATTATCAAAAACAAAACTCAAGAAATCCCCGACAAGTAAAATTAAAATTGAATATTCATCTCGACTCTTCTATTTTTTTGGCGTCCTTCTGGGGTGTCATTTGATTGTAACGGTTGAGTTTCGCCAAACCATAANGTAATAAGTCTTTCTTCCTTTATTCCTCGTTCTACCAAATATTTTTTAACCGCAATAGATCGAGATTTTGATAAGTTCATATTTGCCTTATCATCTCCCACATTATCTGTGTGACCAGAAATTTTTAAGTTCCACTCTTTCTTTTTCACTAATAACAGAGCCAATTCATTGAGCGAGGCATACGAATTTGATTTTATCACATCTTTTCCTGTCTCAAACTCCAAATTATCAAAAGCTCTTTTTAGCACCTCTTGCTCTTCTTTTGCTATCTCAGGACAACCATTGTTTTCCCTTACTCCCGCAAGCTCAGGGCATGCATCATCTTTGTCTAAAACTCCGTCATTATCTTTATCCGTGTAAGGACAACCATCGTTTTCAATTGGGCCAGCAACTTCTGGGCATTTGTCCACGTTGTCTTTCACGTTATCGTTGTCGGAATCTCCCCAAGGGCACCCATTATTTTCTATTGGACCTGCCACTAATGGACAATTATCTTCTTTGTCTATTATTTTGTCACCATCAGAATCGGGACATCCATCAAACTCTTTAGATCCAGCAACAACGGGACATTTGTCATTTTTATCTTCAACTCCATCTTTATCGGTATCTGGGCATCCGTTAAACTCTGCAATTCCTTTTACCTCGGGACAAGCATCATTTTTGTCTAAAATTCCATCACTGTCGCTGTCTGGACAACCATTTATTTTTCCAGAAATTTCAGGGCACTCATCTTTCCAGTCTGGACATCCATCTGCGTCTGTATCTGGACATCCGTCAAATTCTTTTAACCCAAACACATCTGGGCATTTGTCCTTGTCATCACTTATACCATCTTTGTCCGTGTCTTTTCTTTCTCTTCCGAATGTGAAATTTACACCGGCATGTACGTGAGTCTTTTTGCTATTTGTAGGATATGCAAAAGCGGTGTTAGAGTTTTCTTGAAAAGCGGTGAGTCTAGTAGCAAGCACATTATCCATTGAACCGTATACTTGAATTGGCCCTAAATTAAGTGATAAACCAACTCCAAGATTATTGAATCCACGATTTACCATAGAATAAGAAACGGCTGCTTGAAACCATCTTCCAACACTTTGATTGTATGAAAAAGTAAAGGATGGACGCAATGTTCTGTTATAAAATTCCGATTGAATCAAAATGCCTGCCTTACCTTTCGAGTTTTTCCCTTCATACAACTGATAGGTTCCTCCCAAATGAATTCGCGCCATTAACATTTTAGTATAAGCGTCATTATTTTCGGAGTACGACAATTCATTTTCTGCAGATTGTGTCAATCTATCGACAAGTGCTTCCAACGAATCTCCTGAAACAGAATCTGCGGCATAAATCACCTCTGTAAGGTCCAATCCCTGAAACTCAAAGGATGCGTCATTGGTGTTCACATTAAAATTATCAGAATTCCATCGGATAAAACCTAGATCGATAATACTTGCGTTTACATTTATTTTTTTTGTGAGCTGATAAGTTGCTCCCATATCTAGGGCAACTCCTTTGTTTTTATTATTCAATAAATATCCTACAACATCTTCGTTCATCAAAAATGAAGACGAATCAAACCCCGAAGATCTTCCTTCAAATTGTCCAGAGACTGTCCAATCATACGTATCTTGGTTCGTTTGTAGATTAAATGTGTTTGTTTTGGTCCAAAGATTGGAGTTTCCAACAAGGAGTTTCGTTTTCACACCAATATTCAATTTATCTGAAACCTCTCGTTGCCATCCTAACCCATATTCTCGATAATGAGTGAAATTTACACCTGTATTGCTCATATCAATATTGCCTCCATGATGATCAAAATCTGCGTTTCCATAGAGAGGCAATTCCAAAAACCCACGAGATAAATTAAGACGAAAAAAAACGTTTTCTGTGGCATTAAAACTGAAATAATTTTTCCCTGCCTTAAATCCAAAGGATAGCAAATCTATACGGGTAGTGGCTCCAAAATAATTGTTATTTCCTATTTTTCCTTTTAGATTATCGATAGCTAAGGTTGTTTGCCCGCTAGAAGTTTCAAACAGGTTGTTTGGAGTAAATGTGGTATTTATGTGATCAAAATAAATTGAAGAAATTGCTGGCAATCCAATATTTACTTTCCCAAGCGGTTTGAAAGCTGGATTTAAATATAAAGACTGAGGAACATTGTTCATATAATACAGGTTTAAGTCTTGCTGGGAATAGACAATACCTGTTAAAACAACAAATAGGGAAATTAGTGAAAGTTTCATAAATGGGGCGATAATTAGTTAATAGCTACTTGTAAGTCTACTTTGGCAGATACTTTCAACGATACAAAATCTTCAGGGAAAATTTTAACATTATTGGGAACCGAGCTATTAATTGTATTAATTTTAATGGAATACACCAATTTTTCTTGACCAAATCTTATTAAGTTCAAATATTGGTTTTTAGTAAGCACTACATCTACAGTTGATTTTTTTGGGGTTAAAACTTTTCCATAATTGGAACTAGAAGGTGATCCAGAAAAATTAATAGTTGGGGCAGCTAATATTTGTTTAGAACCAGAAACAAACAAAGAGTCCAACAAAACATTATTGTTATTTAAAAAATAGATTTGCATCTCTGATTCCAAAGGAAGTCCGTTAGTTGTAGAAATCCTAAGAGTTATTTGTTTTAAATTTTTCGCATCAGAGGTGTCTATTCCAATAACATCCTGCAGATTAGTTGAGGTCGTATCATTTATTTTAAATCCATTTCCCCATCCATTTAGTGGTATTGCAATTTTGGAATTAATTGCAATTTTGGAAACATTAGCTACAAAGTTGGAGGTTGCTCCATTAGGATTCATTTGAATTGAGGCGTTGTAATTTAAAGCGGTAAGCCTTTCACCAAATATCGTTGTAAGGGTTGGGGAGGTGTTGCTGTTGTCAATTAGGTGATTGGTTATTGTAGAATCGCCCAGTTGAAAAGCTTTATTGATAAAAGGAATAGAAGTAAGTCCAGGTCCGCTTATATTTGGGTTTGATACATTTCCAATAGCCACAATAGAATTAAATTGACACTGAAAAGGAATACCAGTTGAATTTATGATTTCGAGCTCAAGTCTGGGATCCGCGAAACTTACAGCACCACCTAGAAAGTTATTATTCAAATCAATATTCACTGAGTCTTGATAAGAAATTGTCCGATTTCCTAAATATCCAAAAGCTGCAGAAACTTGAGAAAGGTTAAAGTTAGCAGTGTACCCTATCGACTCAGAAGTGTTGGCTGCTCCAGCACCTTTAGTAAACACAGCATTTATGTTTACTCTCACAGTATTGCTTGTCGTACCGGCATCGGTCAAATCCAAAGTGTAACCATCTAAATTAAGGCTTGCGGTATTACTAACTGGAGTTGAGCCCGAATAAATTAATGGAACATTGGCAGAATAAATTACCCCATTTTTTCTCAAGGAAGGAATTGTAACAGTTAAGTTTACAGAATGAGAATAAGTTGAATTAAAAGTCAAACTCAAACTTCCAGTCTGTATCAAAAGAGAATCCATTTGTTCTGAGTTCGTAACCGAAATCATTGATGGATTGGAAGTATTTATGTTATATGAACTCCCTAGGGGTGTTGAATTAAAAACTGCNACTTCGGCAGCATTCATAGAGCTATTTCCTGACAATATTGGATTTGGAAGCTGATAAAAGTCCAAGAATTGACTCTCAAAAATAGAATTAAGATAGACCAGTTCAAGNAGTCCGNTAGTNGCGTTAACTTCCAAAACTCTGTCGGCCCTATCATTTATTCTACCCAACTGTAACTTGACGTTTCCAATAGGAATAGCAAAACTGGGGTCAAAAGAATCAGAATTGATGTTGTCCAAATCAATTTTTTCTTTCACACATCCAGAGATAAAAAGAAATATAGAGATGCTTAGAAATATGTTTTTCATATTGATTATTTTTAATTGAAGTAAAGCTGCGTCCTTTTAAAACGAAACTAAAAACTCACTGTTACCAAAAGACTATATGTTTATCTTGAATATAGTATTTATCATTGAATTACTGTCATTTTCACTCAATATTATTTGGTTCTAAATAAATTTTACACAAATTTGTTATGCAAGCATAACAAATTATTCTTATATTCGTTCAAATCAAATAAATGAAACCAGAAGAAACCATAGATTTTAATATAAGAAGTACTTGGCATAAAATTGCCAGAATGTACAACTTACAAGCTGCCGAACATGGTGTGAGCATGGCTACAGGTATGGTTTTGTTGAACATTGATCTAAAAGAAGGAACTCCCTCTACTAGTTTAGGTCCGAAAATGGGTATGGAAGCAAGAAGCCTGACAAGAACCTTGAAAAACCTGGAAGATGAGAAAGTAATTTACAGAGAAGCTGACAAATATGACAAACGAAAAGTTAGAATTTTGTTGACAGAACTTGGAAAAGAGAAAAGAGAGATTTCAAAAAACAAAGTGATTCAATTCAATGAACATTTAAGAAAAAACATTAAAAATAAGGAGCTCGAAATATTTTTTAGGGTTATGGAAAACATCAATGAGCTAATTGATGAAAACCATATTTTTTTTACGAATGAATAAAACAACCATTATTTGTCAATCATACAATGACAAATTCACCTCAATATAAATTTAACATGAAAAGAAACATTAAAAGAGTAGCAGTAATAGGTTCTGGTGTTATGGGATCGCGAATTGCCTGTCATTTTGCCAATGTAGGTTTGGATGTACTCCTTTTGGATATTGTGCCAAAAGAAGCCGCAGATACTGACGACAAAAATGCTCGAAATAAAATTGTGAATGACGCTTTGACGTCATCGTTAAAATCGAATCCTTCGCCAATTTACAGCAAAAGCTACACAAGTAGAATCACGACTGGAAACATAGATGACGATTTGCATCTAGTGTCCAAAGCAGATTGGATTATTGAAGTGGTGGTGGAAAGACTAGACATAAAAAAACAAGTTTTTACCAATATTGAAAAACACAGAAAGCCAGGAACACTTATTTCTTCTAATACTTCAGGAATTCCTATTCATATGATGTTGGAAGGAAGGAGTGAAGATTTCCAAAAACACTTTTTAGGAACTCACTTTTTTAATCCTCCTCGTTATTTAAAATTATTTGAAATAATTCCTACTCCAAAAACCGACCCGGCCGTGGTTGATTTCTTGATGGAATATGGGTCAAAAATATTAGGAAAAACAACTGTTTTGGCAAAAGATACTCCAGCATTTATTGCAAACAGAGTTGGGGTCTTTTCCATTCAAGCTTTGTTCCACACGGTAGAAGAAATGGGACTTACAGTTGGTGAAGTAGATAAATTGACTGGTCCAGTAATGGGAAGACCAAAATCGGCAACTTTCCGTACTTGCGATGTTGTAGGATTGGATACTTTGGTTCATGTAGCAAACGGAGTAAAAGAAAATTGCCCGAATGACGAGCGTAAAGATTTGTTCGAAATACCAAGTTATGTTTCCAAAATGGTGGAAAACGGATGGCTTGGAAGTAAATCCGGTCAAGGTTTTTACAAAAAAGTAAAAAATGCAGAAGGGAAAAGTGAAATCCTTGAATTGAACCTTAAAACCTTAGAATATCAGTCGAAAACGAGATGTAATTTCCCAACTCTGGAAATGACAAAATCTGTCGATAATTTGAAAGACAGAACCAAAATGTTGTACAATGGAATCGACAAAGCAGGTGAATTTTACAAAAAATCATTCAATGGAGTTTTCCAATATGTAACCAACCGAATTCCAGAAATATCTGATGAATTGTATAGAATTGATGATGGTTTGAAAGCTGGATTTGGTTGGGAACTTGGTCCCTTTGAATCGTGGGATGCAATTGGGGTAAAAGCTGCTATCAAACAAATGGAAAAAGCAGACTTGAAGCCTGCACAGTGGGTGTATGAGATGCTTGAAGCTGGTAACGAGTCTTTCTATAAAGTAGAAAATGGAATTCGCTTGTATTATGATATTTCCAGTAAAACGTACAAAGTAATTCCTGGAACTGAGAATTTAATTTCTCTTGAAAACTTAAGAGAAAGCAACACAGTATGGAAAAACGCAGGAGTTCATATTATTGATTTAGGTGATGGAGTATTGAATGTTGAATTCCATACCAAAATGAATACGATTGGAGGTGAAATTCTTCAAGGTCTTAACAAAGCTATTGATTTGGCAGAAACCGATCCGCAATGGAAAGGAATTGTGATTGCAAACGAAGGTCAAAACTTCTCGGCTGGTGCCAATGTTGGGATGATTTTTATGATGGCAATCGAGCAAGATTGGGATGAATTGAATTTTAGTGTAAAAGCATTTCAAGATACAATGATGAGATTAAGATACTCTTCAATTCCTGTGGTTGCTGCGCCACACGGAATGGCTCTTGGTGGAGGTTGCGAAGTTTGCTTACATGCAGACAAGGTAATTGCCAATGCCGAAACCTATATGGGATTGGTAGAGTTTGGTGTTGGATTGATTCCTGGTGGTGGCGGAACCAAAGAATTTGTTGTCAGGTTAAATGATGAATTAAAAGAAGGTGACATTAGAACAAATCAATTGAGAAATAGATTCTTGACAATTGGTCAAGCCAAAGTTTCTACTTCGGGACAAGAAGCGTATGAGCTTGGTTATTTGAGAGAAGGACAAGACGAAGTAATCGTAAGCCGAGCACACCAAATTGGCTATGCAAAACAACAAGTAATCTTGATGGATGCCAAAGGTTATGTAGAAAAGCCACAGAGGACAGACATTGAAGTAATGGGGAACGAAGGAATTGGAATCGTATATGTGGGAGCTCACTCCATGAAAGCTGGAAACTACATTTCTGAGCACGACCAACTCATTTCTGAAAAATTAGGAACTGTAATGTGTGGAGGAGAATTATCGAAAAGAACGAAAGTTTCCGAACAATATTTATTGGATCTGGAAAGAAAGACATTCTTGGAGCTTTGTATGCAGGAAAAAACTTTGAAGAGGATTGAGAGCATTTTGAAAACAGGGAGGGTGTTAAGAAACTAAAGTTTCTGAGATTATAGATGTTAGATAAAAGATATTAGAACAAATGCNTNACTATAAGGAATTAAAAATATGGATTAAAGGAATTGATTTAGCAGAATCAATTTACAAAACCGTATCTGAATTTCCTGACANTGAAAAGTATGGTATAATATCTCAACTTAAAAGAGCTAGCATTTCTGTTTCTTCAAATATAGCTGAAGGAGCAAGTAGAAAATCTCAAAAGGAATTCTCTCATTTTTTATCAATTTCCTTAGGGTCATTGTTTGAAATTGAAACGCAATTAGTTATTGCAAACAGAATAAAATATATAAATGATAAAACTCTTAAAGAGCTAATCGAACAAATAAACGAATTAATAAAAATGATTATCGGGTTTAAAAGACAATTATAAGTCTAACATCTATAATCTAATATCTAAAAATCTATTTTTATGAACGCATATATAGTAGCAGGATACAGAACAGCAGTAGGAAAAGCACCTAGAGGAATGTTTAATTTTTACCGAGCAGATGATTTATCGGCAGATGTAATTAGGCATTTGATGAAAAACGTACCGAATGTAGAAGCAGAGCAAATTGACGATGTAATAGTTGGAAACGCTACACCAGAGGCTGAACAAGGACTTAACATTGGAAGAATGGTTTCTCTAATGGGATTAGATTCCGAAAAAGTGCCAGGGATGACAGTGAATAGATATTGTTCTTCTGGATTGGAAACCATTGCAATTGCCTCGGCAAAAATAAACTCTGGAATGGCAGATTGTATCATTGCAGGTGGAGTAGAAACTATGTCGCCAATTCCGTTTGGAGGATGGAGATTGGTTCCTAATGCAAGCGTTTCGAANAAAAGCCAAGAATGGTATTGGGGAATGGGATTAACTGCTGAAGCAGTTGCAAACCAATATGGTATTACAAGAGAAATGCAAGATGAATTTGCAGTAAACTCTCATGCTAAAGCTGAAAAAGCAATTGATAGCGGAAGATTTCAAGACGATATCGTTCCCATTTTTATCAAAGAAACTTACCTAGACGAAAACGAGAAAAAGCAAACTCGAAACATTATTTGCGAAACGGACGAAGGAGTAAGAAGAGGTACAAACATGGAAGGTTTAGCAAGATTACGTCCGGTATTTGATGCGAAAGGAAGTGTAACAGCCGGAAATGCTTCTCAAACTTCGGATGGAGCAGCTTTTGTAATGGTAGTTTCTGAGAAATTTTTGAAAGAAAATAACTTGACTCCAATCGCAAGATTGGCTTCTTATGCAGTTGCCGGACTTGAGCCAAGAATTATGGGAATGGGTCCTTTGTACGCTATGCCAAAAGCATTGAAACAAGCAGGATTAACTCTTAATGACATTGAACAAATAGAATTGAACGAAGCGTTTGCTTCGCAATCGGTAGCTGTAATGAACGAATTAGGATTAAACCCTGATATAGTGAATGTAAATGGTGGTGCAATTGCACTAGGTCATCCACTTGGATGTACTGGAGCTAAACTATCAGTACAGTTGTTTAATGAAATGAGAAAAAGAGGGCAGAAGTATGGAGCGGTGACAATGTGTGTAGGAACTGGACAGGGTGCTGCGGGGATATATGAGTTACTATAACAAAGTTGAGCTTTGAGAAAATCCCGAAAAGTCGCGATTTATCAGTCCGCAAATCTGTACAAATCCGAATCCTGAGTTCGATCAACTAGAAGAAAACAGAAAGGTGACATGAAAACGAAAACAGTTAACAACAAATTAAAAGATTTATAGGTCTAACATCTATAATCTAACATTTAAAAATCTAATAAAAATGGAAGCAATAAAAGGAGGTGAATTTATCATCAGAGACACGAAAGCAAACGAAATATTTATCCCAGAAGAATGGACGGAAGAGCAAAAAATGCTTGCCGACATGTGTAAAGATTTTATCAA
>JGI26083J51738_10001389_pt1 | contig 13012 bp, 13 predicted proteins | sample SaaInl85LU_5_DNA_FD_51738 | JGI IMG/M metagenome (IMG submission 51738)
TCTTAAAGTTTGAGCAACGGCTTTTGTTGAGTACTTTTCCCACAATGGATTTCCTTCCTTTGGGTAATAACTCATTGCCAATACATCTGGCGCTCCTACTTGCTTTACCGCCATTACATCCCAAATAAATTTTCTTGAACTAGCAAAAGCAAAATCTCTCACATTCTTAGCGTGAAACTTCCATGTTTTGGTGCTTGATGCTTTGTTCTTTTCGGCTTCTTCCGCTTCGTTTTGCGTTACCACTACAACCGGGTTTTCATAAGATTTTTTCTTCCGCTTCGTTTTGCGTTACCACCACAACTGGGTTTTCGTATGAGTTTTTGGCTTTTTTAAATCGATTGTATTGCGCAGTGGTAATCACATCTTTTATGTTCGTCAATTCACCCGTAGAACCCACTACGTGGTCACTTGGCGTAGTGATATTCACTTTGTAATCTCCAAATACCAAAGCAAACTCACCTCTTCCCAAAAACTGTTTGTTTTGCCATCCTTCTACATCGTTGTACACGCACATTCTTGGGTAAAACTGTGCAATGGTATATAAATAATTGTCTTCTTCAGGAAAATACTCCATTCCAGATCTTCCGCCCACTTTGTCTCTGTCGTTGATGTTGTAATTCCATTTCATTTTGAAACTAAACGACTTACCAGGTGCCAAGGGAGTTTCCAGATTTATCCTCAACATTGTTTTATTAATGGTGTACGATTGGTCTTTCCCGTCAGATTTTTTCAAATAATCAATTTTAAAACCTCCATCAAAATCACTCAATAATGCGTTCATTGAATACATTCCTGCTCCTTTTGAAACAGAGCTCGTAGCGATTTTCTTCGAATCGGAGTCCAATGCTCTCACATTTTGATCTAACTGAACCCACAAATACTCCAATTTATCAGGAGAATTATTGTAATACGTAACAGAACCTTCTCCAAATAACTTTTGGTTCTGGTCATCCAATGTAATGTCTAAATTATAATCTGCTTTCTGTTGGTAGTACTCATGCCCCGGAGCACCAGCCGCAGTTCTGTAAACATTTGGCGTAGGCAATTCTTGTTTTAATTGTCTGAATTTGTTTTTGTTGTACTCCTGAGTGTTTCCAGAAATTGCAATAAGACTCACAAGAGCCAAAATGGTCATTTTTTTCATGATTATTGGGTAATAAAGGTATGCGTGTTAGTTATTCTATTGATTGATTTGGTGAGTTGTTTTTCACCTACTTTTACGTGTGTAATATTCGATTGAGCTGGAAAAACATTGGTCAAACTCGTGTTTTTAACGGTCAATTTAGCTGGTTCTTGCATGGATTCTGACTGCAAGTAAATAAGAAGAGTTTCATCCAACTTTACTTCCCTTCCTACCCAGTTCAATTGAACAGCAGTGTCAGTCGAAATCTTAAAATTTTCCTGAAAATACAATGCAAGCAAACTATCTGCCTTTGGGTGCTCATTTGGTTCAGCTAAATGAAGATCCACATTCTGTTCTTTGAAGATGGCTTTTTCCACATCGTGGGCAATATATTGTTGAGAAATCTCGATAGTTTTAGATTTCGGATTATAGTCAATATGAGTAATTGAAATGTAATACTCATGAACGGCATTAAAACTATAACACATTAGAGTAATTGCAAGGAACAAAAAGGCGAACAAGCTGCTTTTTTTCATAGCCCTAAAGATAGAACTTTTTTTAAAAAAATTCTCTTTTAAAAAATGGGCTTAAGAAAAGGGAACTTTTGATTTGTTCCTGTTTTTTTTACTACGAAACTTAGTTCTAAAAAATTCAGGCACTGCATTACCTCATCCTCTTTGATTTTAACCGCCCAGTTTCCTAACCATTATATGTACAACTATCTTTGTTTTCTCTCTTACCATATTGAAAATGGTTCTTAAAGCTTATATCATCGCGAACACCTTTTTTAGTTTATACGCTTTTCACACTTTCTATATTTTACCTTAACCAAATGAGTCATCATTTAATTGTAAAATAAACTGGTAAGCACTATTATTGAGTTTTTCCAATAAAATAAGTCAAACCAACTGTAACAGATATACTTCTCGTGAAATATCCATAATGAGTCGTATTTACTACGTTGTACTTGTCATAAAATTCTGTCGAAATAGGTTTTTTATGTGGATTCAAATCATCTAAAGATGCCAAATAAGTTCCCTCAAGCCTTATTCCCAAGGCAGGACTCAAAGTAAATTCTAACCCTAAACTAGATTCAATAAATAACTCCAAATCTTCTCTATAAGAATACACCTCTTTTAGCCACATAGTTTTATCTAAGCCACCTTTGTTAAATTCAGAATTTAACGTGTATAAATCTACTTTGGCATTGTTGAAAATCCAATAACCTAGTCCACCTCCAATGTTGTATAATAATGAAACTTTGTCTTTCGATAAAGTGAAATACGATTGATGTAACATGGAAAATCTAAAAAATCGAGACTTGACTTTCACTTTTCTTTCAAAGCCATATTCTATCCCATTATTTTGGGCGTATGACTTGGGGTAAATACTTTCGAAATCATAAAAATATACATCTCGGTTTGTATGAAGTCCCAATTTGAATAACAAACTAGATTTTTTACTTAAGGGCATTTCCCCATTAAGATTATAAATTAGAGAGGCTCTTTCTTTTGACAATAGATTTTTATGCTCATCGGGAAATGGCTCATCCGTATTTACTTTTGAGCCAGCAAAATTCAATCCAGTATTAAAACCTATCTTGAATTGACAAGTTGAATAACAAGAAACTAATCCCAATAAAAGTGTTAAAAATATTTTCATAATCATTTTATTTTTCTTTGATACACAGTATATTATAACCCGCAGTGCAATAGATATAGCCATTACTCAGGTCTATATCTAAGTATTGATAAGAACCACCCACACCTTCGGCCAAGAGTTCGCGAGTAAGTATTTGTTTATCTATGTTTCCATTGTTATCTAATTTGTACAACCCGGCAGTAGAAGTTAAATACACCGCATTGTTGTATTTTTTCATGCTGGGAGACCAATTATCAAACCCCAGAGAATTGCTGTAGTTTTTATGAAGACTGCCATCATTTGAATTAATGATATTCAGGTTGTAATTATTACCAAGAGATTGAAATACTTTTCCGTTTAATTCAACCATAATTCCTTTTCCAGTTCTATATGTACTTGGAACAGAAGTTTTCCAATTTACAGTTTTTGTTTCAAGGTTTAGTGAGGCGTTATAAATCCATCCATTATTTATAAAAACATTCCTATTGTCTAGCTTAATTGGACTAGAACCAATTCCCTTACTATTAATATCTCCATCATAAAAATACTCTCCTAAATCCCAATACATGCTGTCATTGGTTATATCTATTGCATAGTATTCACCTCTTTCCGAAGTTATACTAGGTTTATAACCTATACTTTGAGAAAAAATAATTTCATTCCCATTAGGGTGTTGATAATAAATCAAACCTAAAGGAGCTTGATTATATCCATTTCTATCTCTACCATATAGTGTGAATTTTTCAATAGAATTACCTGTTATAGGATTAACTTCATATAGTTTGGTGCTGTCACCAACTATTCCAGAGCCTAAATCAAAAAAAGTGTATATTTTGTTATTGGCATAAATGAAATCGTTAAGGGTTTTATTGGCGCTTCCATTGATTGTCCAAGTTATGTTTCCTGTGATTACGTCCATACATTTTAAATCTCCACGTCCGTCATAATACAACTTATTCCCTACAAGTTTTTGTTTTCTATTACTACCTTGATTCTGCTTTACCCAAAGCGTATCNCCAGTTGTTTTATNTAATGCCAAAATGGTTTCGCTGTTTCCAAATCCAGCTGGATCCAGGAAGTAGATTACGTTAGAGCTAGTAACTATTGTAGAATAACAAGTGAATCCTACACTGCTTCTTTTGTGCCATACCAGCTCAAAATCTTTGTTGTACTCCGCTGTTGGAGAACCCGAATTACATTCGGGCTCCAAAGAAGGTTCTTTTTTACAGCTTACATTCATTTGTAAGGCTAGCAAAATTATTAATAATGTATTCATCATTTTCATACTTTAATTATTTTATCTTCTTTCCAGTTTAAAGAAATAAGGCATTGTTCCATCCCCATTATAAATCCTCATCATAGCAGCTTTGGTTTCTTCACAGTTTCGCATTTGCATGTGGTTTACTTTCGATTTTCCTATTGGTATAATCCCTAATACTGGGTCGTATTTTTCATTCAATTCCCTTTTGTACCTATCCAAACACCCTGGAAATGCCATTTGTGAAGGTTTTAGTACTACGGCATCGCTGGGAGTTTCGACCAATGTAGTGGTGTACACCGGTACCCTTGTGTAAGAAATTTCTCTTCTTCTCCATCTGTTATTTACCTTATAATTTTGAGAATAATTAGAAGGACACGAGCCTGCCGTTCCAACACGGTGACTTATTTCTGTGGTGAGTGCATAAACAGGCCAGGAAGAACTATTATTACCCCCAAATATCGGTTTACGCCTTATCACAGTCATTTTTTTACAATCATATCCTACTAATCTTGTTACTGTGTTTCCATTTTCATAGGATCCTAAAATTGTCTTATAAAGCATGTTGACTTTAGAAAGATAAACGGCAATATTCCCGTTAGCCTCAGAGATGTTTGAGTGGTTTGTTACTTTGAAGTTTTCGTTTAAAGCTAACACTGCATACAAAGGGTTATAAAGAGTTAGAGCCCAATATCTATTTCTTATGGCTCGATGATAGTTAGCGTTCCCTCTATGAATGGATACATTGGTTAAACTTTTTAATCTTAAATCCTCCATATTTGTGGTCAATTTACTGTCATCATTTGCAGAAAACTTGGGCATACTCCCTGGATCTTCGGTAATCATGTAATAAACCAAACGCCAAATCAACGGATCTTCTTCTACACCATAAAACAATCCTTTGGGCATTTTCGGATCAATGTATTGATTTAAGGTATCGAGCAAAAAAGTGGAATTAGGCCCATATTGCTTGGTAATTGGATCGCGGTTGTCCTTTGCAGCCAGGTTAAATAGTTTATCGATCAATTGATCTTCGTGAATTTCTCCGATCAAATCTGATATTTTCTCACCCTGAGCACCAATTAACCCACCAAAAATGGGGACTTTTAAGGCAAGTGTAGAAATAGAACTCTTTAGATTTTCAGCGATTAATACAGAAGTTAATTCAGAACCAAGCCTTGCTAACTGATCTTGTCTTACCGCAAAATAAGATCCCGCATGAGGAGTGCCAAACGTAATGATTCCCCAATATTTTCTGTCATTGGAATCTAATATTCCAAATCCTTCATGAAGCCTCCGTTCCAAATCTCTTGCCACTAGTCCTCCTTGACTGTGACCAATCACGTAGGGTTTCTTTTCTTTAAAAACTGTATCGGCATAATCGTAGTGAGTCAAATAATAATTCTCGTAATAACTAAAACTTTTATGGGCTTCACTGGAAGCATTCTTAAAGTCTCTTTGATTTGTGTAAGAGCCTGTATTGTAAAAAGGCCGTTCGGCATGATAGGAATACAGATGGTCTAGCGCATCGTGAGAGGCTAACCAAGATTGCTGTGTTCCTCCCAAACCATGTAGAAAATAAACAAGTCGAATATTTGAATCAGCACTTCTGCCAAATCTGGCTCCTTTAATGTTATAATACAAAGCCGTATCGTCTCTCATTCCGTTAGTGAAATCATGTGAAACAGAATCTAACACAGGCCTGAAAGTATGGTGAATAGTCTGAGGGTAAGGCTGTAAAGATTTGTTTAAAGTTTTCACTTCAGGGTCTATCTGTGCTAAAAGTGCAGTTGCTGTTAGGGTAAGCAGAGTGGTGAATAGGAGGGTTAGAGTTTTCATTGTGAGTTTGTTTTATAAAGGTGAATAGAAGTACGGCTTTAAGGGATATAAAAGAAAGAACAGGAGGGAATTTCGTGGTTCATCACTTCAATTACCTGGACGCCAAATTGTAAATCTTCTGCAATGAATACAGGATTTAAAGCAGAAATTTGAATGTTTTGCATCCTCACATTTCCTTGTAAATCAAGGACACGGATCAAATAATCTCCTTCTGGGCAAGTAGTTTCAAAATTTACCTGAATTTGTTGTGTTCCCACCATTTGGCTTGCCGAAATACAGGAGGTGATTTTTTCTTCGGGATACTCAACTTCTGGCTCTAAAGCTGGATCAATAAACGTACGAACTAGGTTGTTATAGTTAGAATTTGTAACGGTTTCGACATAATCATTGATACTCGAGTCGTACGCCAAAGTTCGATGAACTTCAAAATCGATTAGTAAATGACCCTCTGTATCTCTTTGATAAGCAATGGTCGTTTTTTCTGTGTCTCGATCTCCGTCATTAACCGAAACCTCTTCTATCATCCATTCAGAATTGAAATAAAAAGTAGTTTCATCGAGGGTGTATTCTAAGAGGATTTCTGTGTTTGTTTTTATTACAGCTCCTTCAGATTCTAAGGCTATTACCTCCTCGTCAGAAATAGGAAATTTCCATAAAGGAGTAGCCAAGTAATAAGGAGCTACTTCTTCTGCAGCTACTAATTCTTGCGGCTGTAAAGCGAATCTCGAATATATTTCATTTTCGACATACACAAAAGCACTGTCTTTTGTAATGATCGTTTGTGAAGGTTTCAAAAGCCAATCCTCCGGCATTCCGTTAGGAAAATCGTGTTGAATTGTTTTTGCCAAAGAGCCATCTACAAACATAGTTTCATCAAAGCTGTCTTCTGTTATCGAAGGCATGAACTTAATTTTATTATACAGGCTTAAATTATCTTTGACAGCTTGGCTAACATTATAGCTAGTGTTCGTTGTAACTTGATACGTTACATGCAAAGCCTCTTGATCTGGTTGGGCCCAGCTCAGGAAAACTGTTAATAGCAGTATTCCTAAGAGTGATATTCTCTTTTTCATTTTAATTTGATTTAGGTTATAAACAACAAACTCAATAATGAGCAATTAGATAGTANTGTGTTGTTTAATATAGCACACAAAATAGAAAATAACAAATAGGGGATTTCATTATAAAACCGAAATGAGGTAATATTATTAATTGAAAAACAATTGATTAAAAAAAAATAAGCAGCTTTTAATCAAATTCAGTTTTTTTTTAAAATGCCGTTTAAAGCCGCTTAGATGCACAAAACAAAAAAATCCTTGTTAATTGCTTAACAAGGATTTTTCAAATTATTGAATTCAGATTTAAATAAATTTAAACTGCTTTCCTGGAAAATAAGCTTTCTCTCCTAACTCCTCTTCAATTCTCAGCAATTGGTTGTATTTCGCAATTCGATCGCTCCTCGAAGCAGAACCTGTTTTTATTTGTCCTGTATTCAAAGCTACCGCTAAATCTGCTATGATAGAATCTTCAGTCTCTCCACTTCGGTGACTCATCACAGAGGTGTAACCAGCCTTGTTGGCCATTTGAATGGCTTCAATGGTCTCAGTCAAGGTTCCAATCTGGTTCACCTTAATTAAAATTGAATTGGCTATTCCTTCTTCTATTCCACGAGCTAATCGCTTGGTATTTGTGACAAACAAATCGTCTCCTACCAATTGAACTTTGTTTCCTAACTTTTCTGTAAGAAGTTTCCACCCATTCCAATCGTCTTCATCCAATCCGTCTTCTATCGAAGCTATTGGGTATTTCTCACACCAATCTGCCCAGAAATCGACCATCTGTTCAGAGGTTAATTTATCGCCAGTTGATTCCAGGTGATATAGTTTCTCCTCTCCATTATAAAACTCCGATGCAGCTGCATCCAAAGCAATCCAGATATCTTCGCCTGGCTTGTATCCTGCTCTTTCTATGGCTTCCAGTACTACTTTTATCCCTTCTTCATTGGATTGTAAGTTTGGGGCAAATCCTCCCTCGTCTCCAACATTGGTAGAAAGCCCTTTTTCTTTCAAAACGGCTTTCAAATGATGAAATACTTCAGTTCCCATTCTCAGTGCTTCGCTAAATGAGGAAGCTCCAAATGGCATTACCATAAATTCTTGAACATCAATTTTATTGTCTGCGTGAGAACCTCCATTCAAAATATTCATCATAGGAACAGGCAAGGTTGTGCCTAGCATTCCACCCAGGTAACTATACAATGAAATCCCAAGAGAATCTGCCGCTGCTCTTGCACAAGCTAAAGAAACTCCTAAAATAGCATTTGCGCCAATATTCCCTTTGTTTTCAGTTCCATCTGCAGCTCTCATGATTGTATCAATTCCTAATTGATCGGTAATCATTGTACCATGTAATTCTTCATCCAACATGTTGTTTACATTTTCAACCGCCTGAAGAACTCCCTTTCCCAAATAACGAGCTGTATCACCGTCTCTTAACTCCACGGCTTCGTGAATTCCAGTGGAAGCACCTGAAGGAACTGCAGCCCTTCCCATACTTCCATCGCTAGTCAACACATCTACTTCTATGGTTGGGTTTCCTCTTGAATCTAAAATTTCTCTTGCGTGAACATTTACTATGTAACTCATATTGGTGTATTCTATTTCTTAAAATTTAATTAAACTAATTGCGCTTTTGCTTCTTTGATGTTTGTGACAAAATCATCGAACAAATACCTCGAATCATTTGGTCCGGGAGAAGATTCCGGGTGATACTGAACTGAGAATATCTTTCTATCCAATAATTTCATTCCAGCCAATGTATCATCATTCAAGTGAACATGAGTGACCTCAATATTAGAATGAGCTTCGGCTTCCTCTCTGTTTACCACAAAACCATGATTTTGAGAAGTTATTTCTCCCTTGCCTGTTTGTAAATTCTTAACAGGATGGTTTACACCTCTGTGCCCATTATGCATTTTGAAAGTAGATAATCCTTGGCTCAACGCAAGAATTTGGTGTCCCAAACAAATTCCGAACATTGGAATACCGGCCTTTGTTAATTCTTGTACAGTTTCTATTTCATTTGGCATTGCCGATGGATCTCCAGGACCGTTAGAAAGCATAATTCCATCTGGATTAAACTCAAGTAAGCTCGCAGCGTTTGTATTGTATGGAAATACTTTGACAAAACAACCTCTATCTACCAAACATCTTACAATGTTCTTTTTTACTCCATAATCCAACAAAGCCACTTTGTAGTCAGAATTTTCATCCCCCATTGTCAATGCCTCTTTTGTTGAAACTTTAGAAGATAATTCCAAACCATCCATCGAAGGTATTTTCTCCAATAATTTTTTCAATTCATCTATATCTGTTATTTCCGAAGAAATAATAACATTCATTGCTCCCTTACTTCTCACATGGCGAACTAAAGCCCTAGTATCTATGTCGCTTATACCCCCTCTATTATTCTCAATCAACAAATCATTGAGGGAAGTTACTTCACCAGCTCTAGAATGTGTGTCGGAAAATTTTTTTACAATCAGTCCGGCAATTTTAATCGAGTCACTCTCAATCTCCGATTTGATGGTACCGTAATTTCCAATGTGCGAGGTAGTCATTACTAAAATCTGCTCATAGTAAGAAGGATCCGTAAATATCTCTTGGTAACCAGTCATTCCGGTATTAAAAGCAATTTCTCCTGAGTAAGTCCCAGGTTTTCCGATTGCTATTCCTTCAAAAACAGTTCCATCTGCTAACAACAAAATTGCTTTTTTCTTTTCTGTCATGTGTAAATCGATTTAAATTGATTGAATTGTGCAAAAATAAGTTAAAAAAAAAGGATGCAATTCGAAAATTACATCCTTTTTATAAATAATTAATAACAATTCATTTATTCTTCTTCTGAGTCTGCAGGCTTGTTGTCTTCAGCTTTCGGCTCAACTTTTTTCTTAGTTTCTTCAACAACAGTTTCTGAAGCTTCTGTTGTTTCTGTTGTTTCTGCAGCTTCTGTGATTTCTGTTGTTTCTGCAGCTTCTGTGATTTCTGTTGTTTCTGTGGTAGCTGTTGTTTTCTTAGCACCGCCTCTTCTACTTCTTCTTGTCGTTTTCTTTTCAGTTGTTCCCTCAGCAGAATATACCTCATTATAATCTACTAATTCAATATAACACATTGGTGCATTATCACCTTGTCTTGGAGGCAACTTGATGATTCTTGTGTAACCACCTGGTCTATCCATAATTTTTGGAGCAACTTCTCTGAATAATTCAGTTACTAGACCTTTCGCTTGTTCGTTATTCAATAAAGCCTTAAAAACTAATCTTCTATTGTGAGTAGTATCTTCTTTACATTTCGTCAAAACTGGCTCGATGTATTTTCTAAGCTCTTTCCCTTTCGTTAAAGTAGTTTTAATTCTTTTGTGTTTCACCAACTCAGACGCTAGGTTACCCATCAACGCTTTTCTGTGCGATTTAGTTCTACTTAAACTTTTAAACTTTTTTCCGTGTTTCATTTCTTCCTATTATCTCTCGTGATATAAATATTAGCTATCTAGATTGTATTTTGATACATCCATACCGAATGCCAATCCTTTCGACTCAATCAATTCTTCCAATTCAGTAAGAGATTTCTTTCCGAAGTTTCTGAATTTTAACAAGTCACTTTTGTGGTAAGATACTAACTCACCCAATGTTTCAACATCTGCAGACTTCAAACAATTTAATGCTCTTACTGACAATTCCATATCCACCAATTTGTTTTTCAACAATTGCCTCATGTGCAATGACGTTTCATCAAACTCTTCTTCGCTCTTTTTCTCATCTACATCCAAGGTAATTCTCTCATCCGAGAACAACATAAAGTGGTGTATCAAGATTTTTGCTGCTTCTTTCAATGCGGACTTTGGATCAATTGATCCGTCTGTCGTTATTTCAAAGTTTAATTGCTCGTAATCAGTTCTTTGCTCTACACGGTAATCTTCTACTGTGTATTTTACATTTTTTATTGGAGTAAAAATAGAATCAATTGCAATGGTTCCAATTTTAGAGTTTTCTTCTTTGTTCTCCTCAGAAGGTCTGTAACCTCTACCTTTCCCAATGTTTAATTCGATCTCCAAAGTAACTCCTTTGTCCAATTCACAAACAACCATGTCTGTATTGATTACTTGGAAAGCCGAAGTTGCTTTTCCGATATCTGCAGCTGTAAATTTAGTTTGGTTACTAATTTTGAATTTTACAGTTTCAGATTCAGTCCCTTCAATTTGTCTCTTGAATCTTACTTGTTTCAAGTTAAGGATGATTTCAGTTACATCTTGAACTACTCCCTTGATAGAAGAGAATTCATGATCCACACCTTCAATATGAAGAGAGGTAATCGCGAATCCTTCTAATGAAGACAAAAGAATTCTTCTTAATGCATTACCAACAGTAATCCCATAACCTGGCTCTAACGGTCTGAATTCGAATTTTCCTACGAACTCATCAGAATCAAGCATGATTACTTTATCTGGTTTTTGAAAATCTAATATTGCCATTTTTTAACTATTTTTTTGTTCTAGTTATTATTTAGAGTATAACTCGACTATTAATTGTTCTTTGATATTTTCAGGAATCTGAACTCTTTCTGGAACTTTAATAAACTTTCCGTTCATTTCACTTGGGTTCCATTCCATCCAATCAAAAGATCTGTTGCTTGAAGCAAGCGATGATGTAATACCCGGGATAGATTTAGATTTTTCTCTTACTCCGATTACATCTCCTTCTTTCACTTGGTAAGAAGGAATATTCAACACTTCTCCATTTACAGTAATGTGACGGTGAGAAACAAATTGTCTTGCTCCACTTCTAGTTGGTGAAATACCCAATCTGTACACTACATTGTCAAGTCTTTGCTCACATAATTGTAATAAAACTTCACCTGTAATACCGTTACTTGCCTTCGCTTTTTTGTATAAGTTTCTGAACTGCTTCTCCAAAATACCATAGGTATATTTCGCCTTTTGCTTTTCCATCAACTGAATTCCGTATTCAGATTGCTTTGGTCTTCTTTTATTCGGACCGTGCTGACCTGGACCATAATTTCTCTTCTCCAAACTTTTATCTGGGCCAAAGATTGGTTCTTTAAATCTTCTTGCAATTCTTGATTTTGGGCCTGTATATCTTGCCATAATGCTCTATTTTATCTTTTGTTAGATAATTCTATTAATGATTAAACTCTTCTTCTTTTTGGTGGACGACATCCATTGTGTGGAATTGGAGTTACATCAACGATTTCTGTAACGGTAATTCCTGCATTGTGAATTGTTCTGATCGCAGACTCTCTTCCTTGACCAGGACCTTTTACAAAAACTTTTACTTTTCTCAATCCATATTCAAAAGCTTCTTTTGAACAATCTTCAGCCGCCATTTGTGCAGCGTAAGGAGTGTTTTTCTTAGAACCTCTGAATCCCATCTTTCCAGCAGATGACCAAGAAATAACTTGACCGCTGTTGTTTGTTAAAGAAATGATGATGTTATTGAACGAAGCTTGGATATGTGCTTGTCCAGTTGATTCTACAACAACCTTCTTTTTTTTCTTTGCATTTGTCTTTGCCATAATAAACTACTTATTATTTAGTTGCTTTCTTTTTGTTTGCAACTGTTTTCTTTCTTCCTTTTCTTGTTCTTGAATTGTTCTTGGTTCTTTGTCCTCTCAAAGGAAGTCCACTTCTGTGTCTAATCCCTCTGTAACAACCAATATCCATCAATCTTTTGATATTCAACTGTACTTCTGAACGCAATGCACCTTCCACTTTGTAAGTTTCTGTGATAGCTGTTCTAATCTTACTTAATTGATCATCATCCCAATCTTGAACTTTGGTGTTTTCATCAACACCAGCAGTCTTCAATATTTCCTTAGCTCTTCCTCTACCAATTCCGAAGATGTAAGTTAATCCTACTACCCCTCTTTTGTTTTTTGGTAGATCTATTCCTGAAATTCTTGCCATAATATATAGTTTATCCTTGTCTTTGTTTGAATTTTGGATTCTTCTTGTTAATCACGTACAACCTGCCTTTTCTTCTTACGATTTTGCAATCTGCAGATCTCTTTTTTACTGATGCTCTTGTTTTCATCTCTGTTGTTACTAACTGTTTATTTATATCTTAAAGTAATTCT
>JGI26083J51738_10001393_pt1 | contig 12999 bp, 9 predicted proteins | sample SaaInl85LU_5_DNA_FD_51738 | JGI IMG/M metagenome (IMG submission 51738)
CCAATCGTGCCCCCAACGGTCTCGCAAAAAACTTAATCAAAAACGCAACTTGATTAGAACAATTAATCATTTACCACACGATTAATTATTTCGACCATATGAGTTGACAAAATTGCCAAGAATCTTTTCCTATGGATCAAATTTATCTCAACCCACACAGTACACTAACATGAAAACACAACTCATCACAGCAGCTCTTGTAGTTGCAACGACATTCACAGCAAGCGCTGTCACACTTGTTGAGTTCGACCTTGACGGCTCTGGCGCAGTCTCTACTTACGCAAGCAATGATAGCCAATTCAGTATCATTAACAGTGCAGTTACTTTTGATGACGCTGTGAATGCCATCTCTGCAATCAACAGCTGGAACTACGACGGAACTGGCACAGCCGCAACAAATGCTAACTTAATTAACACATCCACCTTTGGGTCTACCTCAAGATTCGATCTGGATCTTGGTTTAGCCGCAACTGGCTTCACTTACACCATCACATCCGCTCAGGTTGTGATCCGTGCGAATAATGAAGCGGATGCAACCTTCCAATTCGGATATCGTGATACAGGCGGCACAGCTCAAATCGTGGGTGCCGAGCTTATCTCTACTCAAAGTGGAGCAAACCCACTCTCAACTTACAGCATCGATCTTTCAGGCGCAGGCCTAACTGCGACTGATTCCACAGTTGCCTGGGATACAGGAAGCACTGGAGAACTTCGTTTCCTTTTCTACGATGCAGCTGCTGACGATGCACTTAACGACAACTTCCAAGTTGCTGCAATTCGCCTCGAGGGCACTGTAGTCCCAGAGCCTTCTGCATACGCACTCATCGGCGGTTTCCTCGCTCTCTCATGGGTGATGGTTCGCCGCCGTCGATAAGACTTCTGCAGTTTTAATTTTTCAAGCCCGTCGTGTTCGCACGGCGGGCTTTTTATTACCCTGAGGGAGAACAAACCATCTACGCTAGAGGTTCATGCCTTCACCACAATTGACGTAACTCATACTGATCCGAAGAGTCATTGATCTAAATACTGGCTTGATTCGTGGCCTCGAAACTCTGTTTCGGGGTATAGGAGCTTAAGATGAACCATTTAGGAAAACAGCATCATACCATTTCTAGTATTGTTTGATCCAGTAGCGCAGACCTGTCTCACGCCGCACGAAGGTTTGTTGCGCCTCGCAAGCGTCGATGCGCACCGGGGACGATGCCGCGCTACCTTGTAAGTGAACCGATCCATCTTTTTCGAAAAAGTATCACCCATCTTACAGAGCCCATGCACCACAATAACTCACCGCTACGTCAGCTCACAAAAATCTGCCTTCTTTGCGGATTCAGCGCCAACGCCTTTGCACTCGACCAAAACGGTAACGGCATAAGCGACGTATGGGAGTCACTCTACCCAGCTGCTGCCGCAAACCTCTTAGCCGACGNTGACGGCGATGGTGATAACAACCAAAGTGAAGGGCTTGCTTGGAACAATCCGAACGATGGCAACTCACGACTACGCCTCGAAGAGTTCACGGTCGACTCAACCGAGCTCAGCTTCAACTGGAGCCAATCGCTCGGCCTTCGCTACCGAATCTGGAAGAGCAGCGACCTAGATGATTGGCAGCGCGAAGCCAGCAGCTACGTCGGCAAAGACGATAACAACTCCCACACAGAAAGCACTGGCAACAAGACATTCTATCGCCTCCAAGTCGAGCGCTCGCTCAACTCGGATACCGATGCCCTCACCAACCGCGAAGAGCACGAACTTGGCACCGATCCCACGCTTTGGGATACCGATGGCGATAAAGTGCCCGACGATATCGAGTTCACACTCGGCCTCGATCCGCTCGCATGGACAGATAGTGATAACGATACCCTACCCGACGACTGGGAGCAATGGTGTCTACTCGCAAGCGACACGGACGCTTATACAAGCCTCTCCCATATCGATACCTCCACAAACTTCGACCGAGACGCCGTCGACGACGGCACCGAGTTCGCCCTAGGCACATCACCGGTAGAGCCGGTCCGCAACATTCTCTTTTTTCTCACTGAAGATCAGAGCCCCGACCTTGGCGTGCTAGGCACCGTTGGTCTCGACACGCCCAACATTGATACACTCGCCACAACTGGCGTGAATTTCACTCGCGCCTTCGCCCTCTCTCCTGTCTGTAGCCCGAGTAAGATGGCGCTCTTTACCGGCACCTATCCTCACGAAAACAGCGCACATCGAAATGTTTCGAATTATGGCACCAATTTCCCACTAGTAGGAGATCCCTCCGATCTGACTCGAGGCGGCGTGCACGAGGACTTACCCACATTAATAGAAGTGTTCAACGACCGCGGCTGGTATACCGCTATATCGTCAAAAACACACGTGCAACCCATTCGTAAATTTCAATACGACAAAGGTTATGGGGCAGGCGTTTCGTATCCACGGGTTCCCAGTGACGTCACGTCTTACGTCAACCAAACTGTGATCAATGCCGGCGACCGTCCTTTTTTCTTATGTCTGAACGTCGCGGCACCGCACCTGCCTTTTCGCAATATTGCCATCGATAATGATGTATGGAACCCTAGCGGCGGCCTGATCGGCGATGGCGGTGTCACGAATGTCGATCCAAATAACATCGTGGTGCCAGCCAGCTTCCCTGATGTGCCTGGCGTGCGCCAAGACTTCGCCGACTACTACGGAGCTATCGAGATCATCGATGGACACTATGCGGCGGCTCAAGCGGCCCTCGTAGCCAACGGCATCGACGGCGAAACACTCATCGTTTACACCAGTGATCACGGCAACGGACTCGCCCGAGTCAAACAGAGCATTTACGGACTACACGTGCCCCTACTTATCGATGGCCCCGTCGTGATGGGTAAGCGCACGATTTCGGCTCCAGTCAGCCACCTCGACCTCATGCCCACCTTCCTGGACTTTGCAGGTATCCCGCAAATGCCCTCTCTGAAAGGTAAATCATTGCTGCCTATTCTAGCAGGTGATTCTGGCTTTGCGAACCGAGACACCATTCTCACCGCTACCCATGAGAAATACGACGCCCGTGCTGTGACTAATGGCCGATACTATTACGTCCAAAATATTCGCCAAGTATCCGGAGCCACCCTTGCGGCACCCGGTCAGGCACTGAATGCAGATCAATTCACGAACGCAGGCCCATGGTATAATCGCAGCTATGATGCGACTGTGGCTGCCACGAATACACCACAGCGCGAGCTTCTTCGTCAACTCGTCGAAGGCGATCTGCCCGAAGAAGAACTCTACGATCTGGATGCCGACCTTTGGTGCACAGTCAATCTAGCGAATGATCCGAGCTACGATACTATCAAAGCCCATCTCCTTAATGAGCTCGAAAGCTGGCGCATGCATACGGATGACTACAACAGCGCCCCTGCCGAAATCACTCGTCGCACAGTGCGCCACACTCCACTTCCCGGAACCGCAATAGCAATCATTGATCCTTTCACAGCGAGTAATGGTGATTTGAATACAACAGCCAATTGGGCGACACGGATCTTTGGTAGCTCTTCAGCCGATTTCGCAATCAGCTCAAATCGCGTCAGTGCGCCGGGAGGAAGCAACCCTATGGCTGAATATCAATCCGTCGATTTAGCAACAAGCCAAACATTTACCGTCAGCATACAAGTCGGCTTCACAAACCCTGGTGTCGGTGCGGGTATCGCCTTTGGCATCGAAGAAGAAGCAGATGGTGAATATCGCTTTTGGCAGTTTTTGCTCGCGGACGGTCGATCCACAAGTGGCGGCTTAAACAAAGACGTCCGTCTGCGCAAAATCAGTAACAATGACACCACGACATCCAGCTGGATCATCAATGTAGAGAATCTTGCCAACTACCCGAACGGTCACTCGACTGCGCCTACTGATTACTTCACCGTCAAAGTGAGTGGCCAAGCAGGTAGCCCACTTGTTGATTTACGCATCCTTAATCCTGACGGAAGCGACTACTACGTCGCCACAGATTTTAACTTAGGTGAAAGCATCCCCGCAGGCAGCTCTTTCGGCATGACGACTTGGTCTTCAGCAACTGCACTTTTCGACGACTTCCAACTCAAACTCGATTGATAGCTTTTCAAAAAAGATGGATCGGCTCACTTACAAGGTAGCGCAGCACCCTCCCCGGTGCGCATCGACACTTGCGAGGCGCAACATACCTTCGTGCGGCGTGAGACACGCCTGCGCTACCGGATCAAACAATACTAGAAATGATCTAAGATCGGCTCACTTACAGGGTAGCGCAGCACCCTCCCTGGTGCGCATCGACGCTTGTGAGGCGCAACAAACTTTCGTGCGGCGTGAGACACGCCTGCGCTACCGGATCAAATAATACTAGAAATGATCTAAGATCGGCTCACTTACAAGGTAGCGCAGCACCGTCCTCGGTGCGCATCGACGCTTGCGAGGCGCAACAAACTTTCGTGCGGCGTGAGACACGCCTGCGCTACCAAATCAAACAATACTAGAAACGATCTAAGATCGGCTCACTTACAGGGTAGCGCAGCACCGTCCCCGGCGCGCATCGACACTTGCGAGACGCAACAAACTTTCGTGCGGCGTGAGACACGCCTGCGCTACCGGATCAAACAATAGTCGAAATGGTATAAGTGTAAGCGAGCACTCACGTTGAAAGCTTTCACCTTGTCTCAAAACGTATTTGCAGCGTTTGAGTTTAAAATTCCCAAAGATGGAGAACGCTTCCATCTGAGAAGATATCGATCGAGCGAATGCGTATAGATTGCTGTGCATAAGGCAGCACAAGACGCAGATGCTCCAGTATCTGCCCAGGCTTAATGGGAAGTGTTACCGCGACCGTGTTCTCGCCAGCAGGCAAATCAAAATCTACATAACTGTCTGGAGCGAATAGCGACTCCGATCGATAGCGGATCTCGACCCGACCGANGCCTGCTTCACTCGCGCTTAAGTGCAGACGCAGCATCGCCTCCAGCCCGATCGAGAGATGGTTCACTGTGATAAACGCCTTCGATGCTTTGCGATGAAAATCACTCAAGTAGAGCCCTTGATCATCCGTTCGAAGCGTGGCGTTGCGAGCGATCCAATCGTCGACTTTTGAGACGTGCTTTGCTTTCACTTCCAAACCGGTGTCGACTCCAAAGTGGAACGAATAGAACCTCTGTTCTTGATCGTTGAGAACACCAGTCGCGCCCTGAAATGGACGCTGGAGTGGCGCATTCCACCGCGCCCAAAGGGCGCGAAGTTCATTTGCCTTCTCCACTCTAGTGGCGATCAAATTGTTTTGCTCAGCAATATCATCCGTCAAATTGAAGAGAAACTCATGGTCGCCCGCTCTCAAATATTTCCAGTCACCTAGACGAATCGCCGCTTGCCCCCAAAATCGCCAAAAGATCGGGCGTTGATTCGCAGCCGCTGGGTCGTCCATTAAGTCCAAGATATTTTCACCGTGTAGCGCTTCATCGCGCGAAAGCCCCGCCAGTTCGACGACCGTCGCTCCAACATCTAAGGAGCTCACTGGAAGATCCAATACCTGCCCAGGGGTAACCCGCTTAGGCCAAGACATAATATATGGAATACGAATGCCGCCTTCGGCTAACATCCCTTTTTCACCATTCAGAGGTGTGTTCATCGAGCCGTCCCAAGCGCCTCCTTTAAAACTTAACGGAAGATCTTCCATCGTCAATTTCAGTGGCGCACCATTATCACCGATGAAGAAAATGAGAGTATTGTCCAACTCACCGAACTCTCGGAGCTGCTCACGGATGCGACCGACACCATCATCTATCGCGGCAATCATTGCCAATGCATAACGGCGGCGCTCAGGCATCTCTCCGGAAAAACGACTTAAATACTTCTCCGTCGACTCTAGTGGCACGTGCGGCGCGAAATAGGAAAGATAAAGAAAGAAAGGATCACCATGATTACGGTCGATAAAGGCCATCGCTGCCTCAGTCTGAATATCCAGCCGATCCACTTCTTCTGTGCGCACGTGCTGCCCTGTAGGTTTCAGAGAATCTCCGTCGACATCGAAGTTCGCCCAATAATTATAAATATAACCTTCAAAAAATTCATCAAAGCCCTGGTTCCCTGTCTTGAAAGGCAACAAGTCTTCAAGCGGGATNCGACGCTCATTCTGAGGAGGCATCGACTTGCCCTTGTAAGTATTAGCCGCCAGCCATTCTTGCGAAGCAACGTTGGGATCTAGATGCCATTTGCCCACCATACCCGTAGTATAGCCTGCCTTTTGTAGGCGTTCAGGAACGGTCAGCACGGTTTCTGGCATCGGAGAAAAGCGATTATCATCCACACCGAAGCTCTGTTGATAACTGCCTGAAATGATGCCGGCCCTAGAAGGAATGCATTGCGGAGCCGTGATATAACCAGAGGTGAAAACCACGCCATCACGCGCCATTGCATCTAAATGAGGCGTCTTGATATCCTCACGCACGCCGTGAATACCCAAATCCGCCCAGCCATGATCATCGGTGAAAACCACAATCACATTGGGCCGCTCATCGGCGAGCAAAAGAAGGGAGCTGATCAGGTAGAAGACTGGGAATAAATAAGTGCGCACGATACGATGGTTGTAAGCAGGAAGCAGTGACCAGAACGCTATCAGAAGTCGGCCTTGATTCCAATACCAGCCTCCACCTTTGGAGCCGCCCTAAATCAGGCGTTGANAACTTTAGCGTGCTGCGCGTTCGATGCGTTCGATGTAGTCCGCCAGGAAGCGATCGTCTTCTAGCCCTTGTGCNCGACGCAGGAGGATGATGGCTTCTTTGTAGTTCTTATTGCGGATCAATGCTTGCGAGTGCGCAATGAGTGCGGGGCGTTCATACTCGGCGATCATCTGGGCTTGTTCGTAGCGGTTGACGGCGCGCTCTAGATCATCCTGTTCGGCGTAGTAGTTGCCGAGTTCGATCAGGGCTTCGCCATTAAGCGCATCGCGCTCGACGATCTGGTTTAAAGTTTCGTAGGCCTTGTTGTCGTCTCCCTCGGCACGAGCAATCTTGGCCTCGAGCGTGAGTAGTGAAAGATCATCCTCTTGGGAAAGGCTCGCGACTTGAGTGCGTAGTTGTGCAATCAGTGTTTTCGCTTGTTCCGGATTGCCCGTCTGGGTAAAGAGTTTGGCAGCGCGTATGAGTGAACGTGGGCTTTGTTGATCCGAATGTTTCAGCGCATCGAGGTAAGCGCTCAGCGCGAGCTCGGGGTGCTGGTTATTCATATAAATATCGCCCAGCATCGTGAGCGAGGTGACGCCGCCCTTCCCCATTCGGCGGACGACTTCGATATTTTGAGCGGCGGCGAGCGTCTCTTCGAGGCCGATATAGGCGTTGGCTTGAAGCAGCCAAAAGTCGGCATTATCTGGCTCTTGTTTGATCAAAGTGTCAAACAGAGCGATGGCCCCTTTGAAATCTTCCGTCTCCACGAGGCAACGAGCGAGACCCAGTTTCCAATCGCGAACTTGAGGTTGCATGAGTATAGCCTGGCGATAAGCAGCCTCGGCGGGATAGTAGAGTTGTTCTGTTAAGTAGCTGTAGCCAAGCAGTCCGTAAGAGCGACCATCGACATCACCAAGTTCGAGTGCTTTAGAGATCGCAGAAATGGCAGCCTTTAACTTGCCGTCTTGAACGAGGACGAGGCCGAGATTTTTGTGCGCACGACGAAAGTTAGGGTATTTACGCACCGCCTTGCGGTAGGACTGAGCGGCTTTGTTTAAGTTACCCTCTTGAAAGTAAAGGTTACCTAGGATGAAGTTAAAGGCAGCACTGCTGTTGGGCTTGATCTGCTGCTCCAATGCAGAGATCGCCCCGCGAGGATTATTCTTAATGACGTTGAGCAGGCTTCGTAAGGCATCCTTCTCGGTATCGCTGATCTCTGGCTCATATTGCGAGAGCACACCGTAACTGGCGGTAAAGGTTTTAACGAAGTCGGCGTCGTTCCACATACTTGAAGCTGGGTTTTGAAGCGCCGATTGCCCATGCGAAAGTGTTCCGCATAGAGTGAGGCCGATGACGAGGCGTAGGATAGTTTTCATAAATGTATACGCGGGTTATTGAATGGTATATGGGATGCGCGTTTCCGCACGAGTCGTCACGACCTTACCGCCTTTCTCCCCGGGCGTGAACTTCCATTGACGAAGTGCGTTGATCGTAGGTTTTTCAAAAATTGGATCGCTGGAACTGGTTATCTTGACTTGAACTACGTTGCCGCGGGTATCGATAACGAACTGTGCATTAGCGTAGCCGCTAAGCCCACGGCGCGTGGCATCAATTGGATAGATCGGCGGCACTTGCTTAACGGAGCGTGGCTTTTTATCGAGGTCGTTGATGTCGAAAATATCCAGCCCGCCGAGCTCATCTTTATTGATCGTCAGATTGGGCATCGCAAAGTCGCCTGCTACGGCTTCGCCGGTGCCAGCTTCAAGCGCAATGTCGAGTTGCTCTAAAGAGATTGGCGGTGGCGGTGGCTCAAACTCTGGCAAAGGCGTCTCTTCTTTAGGTGGCGGCGGTGGAGGTGGCTCTTCAAGCGGAGGAGGTGGTGGTGGTGGCGCGACCTCGATCGCTTGAATATCTTCGGAGTTCTTGTTGTATTCAGTAAATATCTGCGTGAGTGGAATGCCCAAAAAGATCAACGCACTGACTGCTATACCCATCGCCACACCGAGAACGGCTGAATACTTCTTATTCGAACTATGATAGACAGGTGGCATTGAATGAAACGCTGAAAAGCGGAATTACTGAAAGCGGATAGATTGCGCTTTTAACGCTTGGTTGAGAAGTTAATTGATTTCGCACCTGCAAGTTTAGCTTCGCCATACACGCGGGCGAAAATGCCGTGATTGGCGCCCGCATCAGCTTGAATAATAACGGGAATATCTTCCTGTAAAGTGAGTCGCTTAACAATCGGAGACACACCAGCCACGCCAATGTCGCGACCACCATAGATGACTTTGTTATCTGCTGTGACGGCGATCAGAATACTATTTTTTTCTAGTTGAATAGCGGCAGCCGCTTCAGGCTTGTTCACCTCTACGCCTGTCTCTTCGACAAACACCGTCGTGACAATAAAGAAGATGAGCAAAATGAAGACCATATCGATCATCGGAGAAAGGTTGATCTCGACATCATCGCGTTCGTCAGAAGTAAGGTTTCGGCGCATGTTTTAAAGGAGTTGGAAGCTAGGATTCAGGAGATAGAAGTGATAACTCTTTTCAGAATTTCAGCGTTTCAAAGTTTCAGATTTCAGCGTTTCCATCATTCTAGATCCAATGTGGTGAGGCTAAGGGATTCAATACGAGCAAGAGCCGCTTCGACGGCATGTTTACGTCGGCGAATGATGAGCGTTAAAAAAATTCCAGGCAGAGCAATGAATAGGCCTGTCTGTGTAGTGATTAGTGCTTCGGAAATGCCTTCGGCAACCATTGCGGCGGTTTCAGCTCCGCCCCCCATAGAGATCGCTGCGAAGGTGCCGAGCATACCAATAACCGTGCCGAGCAGCCCCATGAGTGGCGCAGAAGCCACCAGCGTAGTCAGAAAAATAAGTCGGCGTTCCACAGTATTGATAAGATCGAGACGGACCTCCTCAAAGCGATTGCGCACTTGCTTCGAGGCCGTAACGCCATCTTGCGTGTAGCGGATGATCTCACCAGCACGACCCTTTGCCTTGGTTGGCTCTTGAATCCATACTAGCCATTCGCTTTCATGTCCGAGCTCCATATTGCCCTTGCGCAGATAAAGAAGCAACTGCAAGCCGATCGCGTAGATCAAGACAGCCAATAGCGCCAGGGGGATCATGACCCACCCGCCGCTTAACCAGATGCCTATAATTTGATCGACCATTCTTAGCCTTCTTTAGTGGAGACACCGTTGACAAAGCCGACCGCAGATTGCTCCATCTCACCGATCTTCTGGCGTGCCATACGTGCGAGTAGACCGTGAATAATAAGCGCAGGAATTGCGACGATGAGACCGAGCTCAGTTGTGACTAAGGCTTCGGAAATACCCGATGAGAGGCTTTTCGCATCGCCTGTCCCAAAGATCGTAATTAAATTAAACGTCTTAATCATACCAGTCACTGTTCCCAGCAAACCGAGCAAAGGAGCGGCAGCGGCAGTCAAAGCAATGAAAGGCAAGAAGCGTTCTAAGCGCGGGCGCACCGCGAGAATACGTTCGTAGAGAATTTCCTCCAAAGTGCCACGACGCTGATTGACGTTTTCAACCCCAGCAGCGAGCAGGCCGGTGCTGTCCGCGGCGGCGGCTGTTTTAGCATTGGCCACATCTCCAGACTGAATGTGTCCGAGCACCGTTTGTAAGGCTTCTGGTTTGGGTGCGTTGAACTTTGAAACTTCGAAGAACTTAAAGAGTCCGAGTAATAAACAAACCAAACCGAGACCGATAATAACCACACCCACACTGCCACCCTTGGCGAGGTGTTCAGCGACCGAGTCATTACCTTCCACCATCTTCATCGCTTTGCCCAATGTGGCATCGGCAGGGATCGTTCCCTCGCCCGCCTCGACGAATTCGCGAATACCATTGGCATGCTCCGCCCCTGGATCGGCAATCGCAGCCACGGCGGCGTTGAGTTTATTGTAAGTCAAACCGGTGAGCTCGGACTGCTTGGATGCGAAATACACGGTAGGACCAAATACGGCATACGTGCCCTCCTCGATATCACCGTTCGGAGCGAGGCCACGACCTTCGAAAGTGTAGCCGCCGGTGAGTTGTCCTAGTCGGTCGAGCGCGACACCGATCACATCGAGCTGCTTTTCAAATCGTTGAGATTGCGCCATGTCGGCATCGTCTAATGCGAGTCGAGCATCTTCGGTTGCTTGTGCGTAGAGCTGTGTCTCACTGTAATCGATACGCGTTTCAAAAGAGCGCACAAACTCATCGAGTAAGCCCGCAGCATACTCATTTTGCTCTTCCATCGACTCGACTTGCTCACGTAAGCGATTGAGCCCGAGGTCGCTGTTGTCGCGCAGGCGGCGTAAGCGATCGAGTTCCTCTTTCTTGCGAATCACTTCGTCTTCGAGACTCGAGACCGAAGTCATTAGTGGAATTTTTTCGGCAGCAATCGCCGAGCGAACTTGGGCTAGTTCAGCCAGCGACGCTCTGAGATCGGAGTTGGCCTTTTCGGAGGCCGCATTAAAGCTCTGTCCGTATGCGCCCAGAGAAAGCGCAGTCAGAGCCGCAACAAGAATGAATTGTTTAAAAATCTGCATGGGAAAGTTAGGGTCAGGCGTTATTTGATGCGGGCAGGCACGGGCACAAATTGGATATCTTCAGAGCCTTCATAGACATCAAGGAGGCGTTTAATTTGTGCACTCGCACCTTCGACTTTGGGCCACTCCCAAGCATCTGTTCCAGGATAGCCCACTCCGGCATACTCGCCCGCTGAGTCGACATAGAACGCGCCGCCCAGCCCCCAATAAAGAGTGCGGACTTCGATCACACGGCCGCCACCGACATCGCGCGACTCGCTGGTCTGCGTGATGGTGCCATTAAATTTATCTGCTTGGCTAAGGATACCGACGATGTTTTGCACGCGCTCGCCGAGGCTGAGCTTAGTCTTACTTGAATCTTCGGGTAAGCGACGGATCAACGGCTTAATTTTATCAACTAGTGGCGTGGGGAGCGTTTTGACAATCGCCTTCAACTGCGTTTCCAGTTTCCCAATGTTCGCTTCGACCACACCTGCAGCCTCGTTTAGGCTCTCCTTTTCGGCAGCTAGCTCGGTGCGCTCCTCGTCAGCGGCTGTGGCGGTGGCATCGAGCTCTTCGAGTGCCGTGTTGAGACGTTCCAACTCACTTGCCAGTAACTTTTCACTGTCTTCGAGAATGGCTTTTTCCAGCACCCAGTCACTCTTCGTCTCCGAGATAATTTGCTCGGTCTCGACCCACTGCTCGAGTGTGCTTCGCGTATCTTCGATAGCGTTTTGAGCGCAGAGCGTCAGCGCGGTGGCGGCGAAGCCCATTCCAATCAGAATTTTATTTTTCATAAGTGTATTGAGTAAAATAAAGCGGAAGAAAGCCACTGGAAACCGTGGTCAATTTCACTTCAAGAGTANTTAGCAGTCATCAGCTGCGATTAAAGCTTGGTGGCGACTTTTAGCTCATGGGGNCAATTCATAGTCGTTAANATATCAAAATNCACCTATCGAGCAAATGCACAATTCAATCACTTTAAAAAACATAAGGATGAGAAAACGTAGTTCGAAACACTTCACACATCCTCTAGCTCAGTTAAACAGCTAAATCATTTTCTTACTGAGCATAGGTCACTTCGAGGCGTGGACGTTTCGCAGGATCAGTTGCTTCACGGCTATAGACACGGCCGAGACTGTTACCCACTTCATCTAGGACAAGGCTGAAGGTGCCATTTCCAGTAATCAAACTGGTGACATCAACCGACTGCTCGCCGCTGCCGGAGTTACTGAGTGTTGCAGTCGCGACGGCTGCAATATCATCAAACAAGCCAGGCGACTGCGTATTACTCCATGTGACTGAAGTCTCGTTCCAGCTATCGTTATCCAAATCATACACAGCAATATCGCTCGTCTCAGGTGCGGGTGAAGCGCCAGTCGTGGTATCTGGTGTCAAATAGAGCGTGGCGCTTTGAACCGCGCCCAGGACTCCGCTCACATCAAAACGCAGCAGCGCAATACGGCCAAAGTTGTTTACATGACCAAACTCCTGACGCAACTCAATGGTCGTGCTAGTGCCAAAATTGTCGTCATCCTTAGTTCCAGATTCATCTTGACGCACATACGTATCCGCGACGGGTTCAAAATTTACAGAGGTGCCACCACCGCCAGGGGTTGGCTCGACAACATCCAACTGTAACTTTGCCTGTATCGTAGCGCCATGATTATCGGCAACCTGCACGGTAAAATAGTTCGCACCTTCATCCGCTCCACCGACATCGGGAGTGCCACTCAAGGCGCCATCGCTTGCAACACTCAACCAGCTAGGTCCATCAAGTTTAGTAAAGGTGAGCGTGCCACCTG
>JGI26083J51738_10001398_pt1 | contig 12961 bp, 8 predicted proteins | sample SaaInl85LU_5_DNA_FD_51738 | JGI IMG/M metagenome (IMG submission 51738)
TTTGCGTGGCTGGCCACCTATGTGCAAAGTCTCGAGCAAATGCAAAGCTGGGCCGAGGCTTTGCAAGCGCAGCAAAAATTCGGTGAGACCGAACAGCTTATTCACCAAATCGCTTTTGGCGAATATCTTTGCCAATTGACCGGTGGCATTGCGATGAACCAGACCGAAGTCATTCGCCTGCAAGACATGGGCCTGACCGCTGAGGCGGCCGCTCCGCTGACAACCGGCGCTGCGGCCCAGCTGGCACGGGACGGCAATACACAGGCCGCGCGGTTGCGCCTGGTGGCCCTCATGCAGGAATTTGAAGCCAATACGATCCTCGGGGCCTCTGGCCTGGACGAAGAACTTGAGATGATCCGCGAACAGTTCCGCCGCTATGCCATCGAAAAGGTCGAGCCCTTCGCCCATGAATGGCACCTGAAAGATGAGCTGATCCCGATGGAGGTCATTGATGAGCTGGCCGAAATGGGCGTCTTTGGCCTGACCATCCCGGAGGAATATGGTGGGTTTGGCCTGTCAAAAGCCTCAATGTGCGTGGTCAGCGAAGAATTGTCTCGGGGCTATATCGGTGTTGGCTCGCTCGGCACGCGGAGCGAAATTGCCGCGGAATTGATTATCGCCGGCGGGACAGAAGCGCAGAAAGAAAAATGGTTGCCCGCATTGGCCAGTGGGGAAAAACTGCCCACAGCGGTGTTCACCGAGCCAAATACCGGATCCGATCTTGGCGCCCTGCGCACCCGCGCCGTCAAATCAGGAGACGATTGGAGCGTGACCGGCAATAAGACTTGGATCACCCATGCCACGCGCACCCATGTCATGACTTTGCTGGCCCGGACGGATCCAGACACCACAGATTACAAGGGCCTGTCCATGTTCCTGGCCGAAAAAACGCCCGGCACCGACGAAGTTCCTTTCCCAAGTGACGGCATGACCGGTGGTGAGATTGAGGTTCTGGGCTATCGCGGTATGAAGGAATATGAGCTGGCCTTTGATGGGTTTCAGGTGAAGGGGGAAAACCTTTTGGGCGGGCAAACCGGCAAAGGGTTTAAGCAGTTGATGGAAACCTTCGAAAGCGCCCGTATTCAGACAGCCGCGCGGGCGGTGGGGGTGGCCCAATCGGCGCTTGATCTGGCCTATCGTTACGCCATGGATCGCAAACAATTTGGCAAATCTCTAATCGCCTTTCCCCGCGTGGCCAATAAATTGGCAATGATGGCGGTGGAGCTGACGGTGGCGCGGCAATTGACCTATTTCAGTGCCTTCGAAAAAGATGAGGGTCGGCGCTGCGACATAGAGGCGGGCATGGCCAAACTTCTGGGGGCGCGTGTCGCCTGGGCGGCCGCAGATAACGCGCTGCAAATCCATGGCGGCAACGGGTTCGCATTGGAATATAAGATCAGCCGTGTGCTCTGCGATGCGCGCATCTTAAACATCTTCGAAGGCGCAGGGGAAATTCAAGCGCAGGTCATCGCGCGGCGGCTCTTAGGCTAAGCAAGCCTCCAACACAGGAGATCTTGTAGAAAGATTATTGACCAAGGGCGCGATGCGTGGGACTAGTTTTTGAGGCTGCCAGAGTTCTGCGTGGCAAGATACGTCTGGAAAAGCTATGATCTTAAATGTTCTGACACTGCCCGCCGCGCGCGCAGCCCAAAGCTTGCCAAAACGCGGTGGTGATGTTTCCGGGCTCGCAACCCTCTGCGCGGGCCCGCACGATGAGTTTCTTCAGCGAGCTGGTCTCGACGCTTTTTGAACGCCGCTATCAAAAATTCCTGTCGAAAGAGGCTGAGGGGCGCAGCACCACCGATCTGGCCCGTGCGCTTTTGGGCAGTATTGGCGAGGTCTCTGGCGTGGCCATGGCCCATACTGTTCTCGATCGTTATGAGACGATGAATGCAAATGAAAAATTGGCCTTTTTCGAGTTCATGACCCATGAGCTTGAAATTGATCCTGAAGAGGTGATCGAAACCCTGAAAGCCTATAAAGCCGATCCCAACAAAGACAGCTATCGCAGCTTTGCCATCGCCAGCGAGCCAAAACGCCAAGAGCTGGCCCGGCGGCTCAATCAGGTGCCTGGTGCAACGGGGCAATTGGTGCAACTGCGCAAAGACCTCCTACAGGTCATCAAAGACCGGCCCGATTTGGGGCCCTTAGATGTGGATCTCAAGCACCTTTTCGCCTCCTGGTTTAACCGTGGTTTCTTGGTCCTACGCCCAATAAATTGGAGCAGCCCCGCCGATATTTTGGAAAAAATCATCGCCTATGAGGCCGTGCATGCCATCGACAGTTGGGATGATTTGCGCCGCAGACTTAAGCCTGAAGATCGGCGCTGCTTTGGATTTTTCCACCCATCCATGCCGAATGAACCGCTGATTTTTGTGGAGGTTGCGCTGACCAAAGGCATTCCCAATTCTATCCAAGACCTGCTGACAGATGAGCGCGAAGCCATAAGCGCCGGCGATGCAGATACGGCCGTTTTCTATTCCATCTCCAATTGCCAAGCGGGGTTGGCCGGCATTTCTTTTGGCAATTCCTTGATCAAACAAGTGGCCGCCGACTTGGCGCAGGATTTGCCGGGGCTGTCCACATTTGTCACCCTATCGCCGATCCCAAGCCTAAACCGCTGGTTGAAACAAGCGGATTTGCCCAAGGGCATCGAAACTCGAAGCGCCTCGCTTGCAGCCTATTATTTGCTGGAAGCCAAGACCGCCGATGGCAGCCCCTATGATCCCGTAGCTCGGTTTCATCTGGGCAATGGTGCGCGCATTCATGCGGTGCACACCGGTGCGGACACCTCGGCCAATGGCTTGGCACAATCCAATGGAACCATGGTCAATTACCTTTACGATCTTGCAAAAATTTCCCACAATCACGAACAATTTGTTAAAGATAAAACGGTGGTGGCCTCGGCCCCCGTGCGCACGCTTTGCGCCTCAGTGAGGACCAAAATAACAGGGAAGTGACATGGCCAATCCACTTTATGACGCCTTATTCGGTCGACATTCGGGACAGGCGACTGTCTTTTTGCAGATGCAAGATGGCACGGTGCTCACCCATGGCCAATTTTTGCAGCAAGCGGCGCAATATGCCCATGTTTTAACCGGTTTTGGCCTGCACCCTGGTGACCGGGTGGCCGTACAGATTGAAAAATCTCCTCAATCCCTGGCCATCTATGCCGCCTGCGTACAAGCCGGCCTGATATTTTTGCCGCTGAACACAGCCTATACCGCCAGTGAGCTGTCCTATTTCCTGGAGGACAGCGGCGCGCGGGTGGTCATTTGTGACCCCAAATCTCAAGAAACCCTAGCCCCGATTGCCCAGGCCACTGGGGCGCAGCTGGAAACTATGGATGCCGCAGGAGAAGGCAGTTTTGCGCAAAAGGCGGCAGCGCAGCCTATGGAGTTTGCAACCGTTCCGCGTGAGGCGGAGGATTTGGCCGCCTTCCTCTACACGTCCGGCACGACAGGTCGATCAAAAGGCGCAATGCTGACGCAGAACAACCTTCTGTCCAATGCCGAGGTCCTAACCCGCCATTGGGCCTTCAGCGCCACGGATGCGCTCTTGCATGCTCTGCCGATTTTTCACACCCATGGGCTCTTTGTGGCGACCAATATTGCCCTATTGTCTGGCTGCAAAATCCTCTTTGTTCCAAAATTTGACCTCGAGGCGATCCTCGCTTTGATGCCGCAAGCAACCTGCATGATGGGCGTGCCGACCTTTTACACCAGATTGCTTGATGATCCGCGCTTCGACAGGGCGCTGTCCCAGCATATGCGGCTTTTCATCTCTGGCAGCGCGCCGCTTCTGGCGGAGACCCATAAGCTGTTTGAAGAGCGCAGCGGTCATCGCATCCTTGAGCGTTACGGCATGACAGAAACCAATATGAGCACCTCGAACCCCTATGAGGGCGAGCGCCGCGCGGGCACGGTCGGATTTCCGCTCCCAGGAATAGAGCTGAAAATCACCGACAGCACCACCGGCGAGACAGTGGCACAGGGCGACATCGGCGAGATCGAAGTGCGCGGCCCGAATGTGTTCAAAGGCTATTGGAATATGCCTGAAAAAACTGCCGAAGAGCTGCGCAAGGATGGGTTTTTCATCACTGGAGATCTGGGCATGATTGATGCCGATGGCTACGTCCAGATTGTCGGACGCAATAAGGATCTGATTATTTCGGGCGGATTCAATATCTATCCCAAAGAAATCGAGACGATTCTGGATGCGCAAGAGGGCGTGCTGGAAAGTGCCGTGATCGGTGTTCCCCACCCGGATTTTGGCGAAACCGTGCTGGCGCTCCTCGTGCCCGCAAAAGGCGTCACGCCCGATCTGGACGCGATACAAAGCCATATCTCCGAGAAGCTGGCCCGTTTCAAACTTCCCAAAAAACTAATCCTCTTGCCCCAGCTGCCGCGCAATACGATGGGCAAGGTGCAAAAAAATGCCCTGCGCGATCAGTTCCGCGATTTATTCACCAAATCTTAACCCGCGCCTACAAAAAGCGGTTCACCAGATTTTCCAAACGCTCTTGGCGGCCAGATTTTGGCTCTGGATTGATATCTTCGGCCACCACCCGCGCAGAAATTTGCTCCAAATCACTGTGCAAAAGCGCTTGACCCTCCGCACTGTCCCAGCCGGCATAGCGCTCTGTGCGCGCTGTCTCAAGCCGGCCGTCCTCGAGCATGGCCGCAGCCGCCTTTAGCCCCGCCGCGCAAATGTCCATCGCCCCCACATGGGCGAGAATTAAATCCTGTGGATCAAGAGATTGCCGCCGCAGCTTCGCATCAAAATTGGTGCCACCGGTGGTGAACCCGCCGGCCTTTAGCACCTCATAGTAAGCCAAAGCCGTTTCCGGCACATTGTTTGGAAATTGATCCGTATCCCAACCCGATTGATAGTCATTTCGGTTCATATCAATGGAGCCAAAAATTCCCAAAGCGCGCGCCAGAGCCAGCTCGTGCTCAAAGGAATGACCCGCTAAGATCGCATGTCCCTGCTCAATATTGACTTTAACTTCCTCCTCCAGACCGAAGTCCTTAAGGAACCCATAGACCGTGGCGACATCATAATCATATTGGTGCTTTGTCGGCTCTTGAGGCTTGGGCTCGATCAAAATAGCGCCTTTAAAGCCGATTTTATGTTTATACTCGACCGCCATCTGAAGCATACGCCCAGCCTGTGCGCGCTCCCGTGCCAAATCCGTGTTCAGCAAGGTCTCATAGCCCTCGCGCCCCCCCCAAAGTACATAGTTTTCACCGCCGAGCTTTGCGGTCGCATCCATGCAGCTCTTAATTGTGGCAGCGCTAAAGGCAAAAACATCAGGATCCGGGTTTGTCGCCGCCCCCGACATAAAGCGCCGATGAGAAAACAAATTTGCAGTGCCCCAAAGCAAGCGGGTTTGTGAGGCCTCCATTTTTAGGGCAAAGTAATCCACCATCTCTTCGAGATTGCGGGTATTTTCAGCAAAATTCTGCCCCTCTGGGCGCATATCGGCATCATGAAAGCAAAAATAGGGTACGCCAAGAATATCAAACATCTCAAAGGCCACATCGGCCTTGAGCTTGGCCAAAGCCATCTGTGAGCCGAACCAAGGGCGCTCAAAGGTGCGTCCTCCAAAAGGATCGCCGCCCTCCCAAGCGAAGGAATGCCAATAGGCCACGGCGAAGCGCAAATGCTCTTTGAGGCTTTTGCCCATCACCCTTTCATCTGGATTGTAATGACGAAAGGCGAACTCATTGTCCGTTTGCGGCCCTTCATATTGAATTTGGGGAATTCCTTGGAAGAAATCAGTCATCGAACACCTTTTTTAGACAGGTTAATACCCATGATAGGGCAAGAGTGGCACATCTTGAGATGGGCGCAAAGGCCCCAATGCTTAGCCAGCCGCAGATCCGCCAAGCCCTTTCAGGGCCTGATAGGCCGCGCGATAGGCGCTGAGACCTGCCATGAACTCATCGGTGAGCCCTGGGGCGGGATCAATCACCCGCGCGATTTTTGGCGCATAGGCCACATCGCTCACTTTGGCACCTGCGGCCATCATAGCCAGCCGCGCCGCGCCAAAGGCACCGCCAAAATCTCCTGAGACCGGCAACTCGATGGGCAGCCCCAAGATGGTCGCAATCGCCTGCACCCAATAGTCAGATTTCGAGCCGCCACCCACGGCGAGCAAGCGCTCAATCTTTGTTCCAGTCGAGGTCAGCGCATCAAAGCTGTCGCGCACCGCATAAGTCACCCCTTCCATCACCGCCCGCGTCATGGCGACATGATCCGTGCTGTGATCAAGGTTTAGGAAACTGGCGCGGATCACCGCATCATTATGCGGCGTGCGCTCCCCGCCCAGATAGGGCAGAAATAGCGTTGCGGAGGGCGCTTGCAGCGGCCCAAGCCCGGAGGTCATATCCTCTGGCGCCGCGCCCAGCACGCGGCCAAACCAACTCAAAGCATCAGAGGCCGCCAAAATTACCCCCATTTGGTGCCAGGTCTGCGGCACAGCATGGCAAAAACTATGCACCGCACTGGCCGGATCTGGCTGATAGGCGTCACTGGCCGCGAATAAGACGCCCGAGGTGCCCAGGCTGACAAAGGCCTCACCACTGCGCACCACGCCCACACCGATTGCGCTGGCCGCATTGTCCCCACCGCCGCCAGCAATGACCACATCGGCCCGCATGCCCCAGCGCGCCGCGAGATCCCGGCGCAGCATGCCGGAGGGCTCGGAGCCCTCTACAAGATCCGGCATATGTGCCCGCTGCAACCCTGTCGCCTCAAGCAGCTCATCGGACCAAGCCCGCGCGCCCACATCCAGCCAAGAGGTGCCAGCCGCATCAGACATCTCTGCCACATGCGCAGCGGACAACCAAAGCCGCAGATAATCTTTCGGCAAAAGAACCTTGGCCACTTTGGCAAAAACCTCAGGTTCCCACCGCCGCACCCAGGCCAGCTTTGGAGCGGTAAAGCCCGGGAAGACGATATTGCCGGTCAGCTTGCGAAAGATTGGATTGCGATCCATCACGTCAGCCTCAGCCGCAGCGCGGGTGTCGTTCCACAAAATACAGGGGCGCACCACCCGATCTTGGTCATCCAGCAGCGTCGCCCCATGCATGTGACCGGAAAGACCAATGGCGCGCACGGCGCTCAAATCGGCCTGCGCGGCCAAGGACGACAGAACCGCCTCTGCGGCCTCAAGCCAGTCTTGCGGCGCTTGCTCTGACCAGCCCGCCTTGGGCCGGGTGACCTGTAAGGGCGCAGTGGCTTCGGCACAAATAGTTTGGGCATCGTCAATGACGATGCCCTTTAAACCTGAAGTCCCAAGATCTAAACCAATATACATTCGCTAACCGGACTCTTTCGGATTTTTACCAAGAATGATCATCGACAGAATATCATCTTCGGTCACATCTGCAACACGCTCCGTGCCAACCAGCTGCCCATTCTTCATCACGCTGGCCCGGTCGCAGAGCTTCATGACGTTGTGAATGTCATGCTCGATTAGAAAGATTCCCAAGCCTTGCTTTTTCAGTTCTTGAATAAGCTCCGCCACCATTTCACTTTCTTGCGGGCCAAGCGCCGCCGTGGGCTCGTCCATAATCAGGATTTTGGCATCAAAATAAACCGCTCTCGCAATGGCAACAGATTGACGCTGACCGCCAGACAGGGCGGACACGGGCTCGGCGAATTTGGTGAAATTCGGATTAAGACGGCCCATGATTTTGCGCGTCTCAGCTTCCATCTTGCTGTCGTCCAAAAACCCACCCGGACCAACAATTTCACGCCCCAAAAACAGATTGGACGCCGCATCAAGGTTATCGGCCAAGGCCAGTGTTTGATAGATGGTTTCAATATTGTGCCCACGCGCATCACGGGGGTTATTGATCACCACTTTCTCGCCATTGATATAGACATCGCCAGAGTCGGCCTTATAGGCGCCAGAGAGGCATTTGATCAAAGTTGATTTGCCGGCGCCATTATGGCCCAAAAGCCCCACGACTTCACCCGGATAGAGATCAACACTGACCCGATCCACCGCTTTGATGCCGCCGAATGCGATCGAGATATCCTTCAACTCGACCAAAGGAGTGCCTGAATTGCTCATGATCTGTCTCCTCACTTCACGCGTTTGTTGTAGAGAATATCGAGATAGACAGCGAGCACGAGAACCATACCCACGACGATCCGTTGAATGGCGCTGTCAAATCCGATGAGCACCATGCCCGATTGCAAGCTTTGCATCACCAAAGCCCCCAAAATCGCACCGTAAATTTTACCAACCCCGCCAGCCAGTGAGGTGCCGCCAATCACTGCGGCGGCAATCACATAAAGCTCGTCAAGCGTGCCCAATGCATTGGTTGCGGAATTGAGACGGGCCGAGGCGATGATTGCTGCAATGGCGGTCAATGTGCCCATCAAGGCGAACACCTTGAGCGTCACCCAACGGGTATCGATCCCCGCCAAAGCGGCGGCCTCCGGGTTGCCCCCGATGGCAAAAACATAGCGACCAAACCGCGTGCGTGTGACCAAAATAGTCATGGCAATGCCGACTGCAACCAGGATCAAAACTGGAATAGCAAAGCCGTGAGAGATGAAGGTGCCTTCTAGGTCTTGCCCAATCTTGGCGCCATATTGGCGTACGATGCCCTTGGGCCAGGGGTATGAATTAACCAGCATCACAGCACCGATGATGGTCGCCCATCCAACAAGGGCTAAGAAGGCTTCGGCCCAGAGGGGGCGCAGGCGGAAATTGTGCAGCACGCGCGCCTTGCGGCCCGAGTAAATGATATAGGCCACGCCGATACAGGCCAATATCCCAACAATCCAACTGCCCATCGCACCAACAGCGCCATAGGGACCACCGCCCAGAAGCGCAAACTTGCTGTCCACGGGCGAGATCGTCCGACCACCGGCCGATAAAAACGCCATGCCGCGCCAGACCATCAAACCGCCCAGGGTCACAATAAAAGCAGGAATTTCGCGATAGGCGATCAGCCACCCATGCAGAGCCCCAATCAATGTGCCAACGATCAGGCCACAAATCACGGCGAGAACCCAGATTGACCAATGACCGAGCCCGACAAGATGCGGCAGCACCTCCACCTGCAACAGCCCCATGGACATTGCAATCACCCCAATCATCGATCCCACCGAGAGGTCAATGTTACGCGTGACAATCACCAGCACCATGCCGGTTGCCATGATCCCAATGGAAGAGGTTTGCACCGATAGATTCCAAAGGTTGCGCGGCGTCAAAAAAGCTCCGAAATTATTGAAGATCACACCATAAAGGTGAAATCCTCCCCAAATCAGTGCCAATGCGCCCAGCATGCCCAGCAGGCGGGTATCTATCTCAGTGTCGCTCAAAAAGCGCGCAATCAAACCCTGTGGGCTTTTGGTTGCGGCCTTTGATGTCGAAGTATCAGTCATGGGGAATCCAAAATGGCTATAGGCTCAACTCTGATCAACAAGGAGCGGGCGCGCAGACCGAAGTCTGACAGGGCTACTCGAACATGTCCAAATCAAATGGCCAAAGAATAAGAGGAGGGGCGCCGACCCATTTATGGATCGGCGCCGCAGGTCTTAGGGCTTAGTTACAGCCGTCAACACCAGGCAAAGCACCGGCGCAGGCCTGCTCTTTGGTGATGTGACCACCATTGATTGCAACGCTCAGATTGTCGCGTGTCAAAGGTGTTGGGTCGAGAAGGATTGCATTGATTGCAATGCCTTTTTCGCCACCCGTAAACTTGGTCGCGCCTGCGATGGCATCCATGGATGTGCCAGCTGCCAGAGCAGAGGCAATCTCACCGGCCGCTTTGCCCAGATCGCGAGCATCTTTCCAAACGGACACAGTCTGCGTGCCACGTGCAACGCGGTTGATCGCTGCCAAGTCACCATCTTGACCGCCCACTGGGATCACAAGACCCTGTGCGGAAAGCGCGGCAACAACACCGCCGGCCATGCCGTCATTTTCTGACAGAACCGCATCCACGTTGTTGTCATTGGCTGTCAGGATTTGCTCCATGTTTTTCTGAGCATTTTCTGGCTTCCATCCATCGGAGAAAGATTCACCAACGATTTTGATTTTGCCCGCGTCAACATCGGCGCCGATGACTTCCATCATACCTTGCAGCAGGAACATCGCGTTTGGATCGCCTGGGTCGCCCTTGATGATCGCATAGTTGCCACTTGGCTGAACCGCCTGCACAGATTTCGCAATGATGCGGCCAACGCCGATATTGTCGAATGTCAGGTAGAATGTACGGTCATCTTCAATCAGGCGGTCATAGCCGATCACAGGGATGCCTTCGTTTGCAGCAGCTTCAATAGCAGGTGCAATTGCGTCTTTATCCCAAGCGTTGATAACCAAAGCGTCGACGCCCTGTGTGATCAGCGCTTCAATGTCGGTCAACTGTTTGGCGGAAGATGATTCCGCATCTGCGGAAACATAGGTGTTGCCAGCCGCTTCAATGGCAGCAACCATTGCCGCTTCGTCGATTTTCCAACGCTCTTCTTGGAAACTTGCCCAAGACACACCGATGGACATGCCCTCTGCCAAAGCAGCGGACCCTGTAAAACCAGCTGCCGCGACTGCGGCTGCGATGATTAGCTTATTCATTGTAGTCCTCCCAAAAATTTAGCCCGATCGAGCAGACGCCAGATCTGAGCCACTTGGACATACTGCGCGATTTAATTCAGTTGTCAAATTAAAATTTACTATTTTTAGCCGACAAAATGTGTAAAATGGCAAATATCAGCGGTGCCAATCGCAAATAAATACAGGTTTTGCGGCATAGCTGGAGAAATTCGGTAGCTTATAGTTCAAAGGGTGAATTTATGTTTGAGGATGGGTTTCATGAGGAAATCGAATCAGCTGCGCTGGCCACCGGCTATGGGCCTATTCTACGCACCTCGGCGCGCGAATCTTTCTCGCTGCGCCAGCAGATCTTTGAGCAGGTCCGCGCCAGTGGCCGTGTCGCCCGTGCAACCATAGCCCGAAGCCTTGATGTCAGCCCGGGCTCGGTCACCGCACTCACCGCTGAATTGATCGCAGATGGATTTTTGCGTGAGGTCGAGGGTGCCGCACGCGAAACCAGCCGGGGCCGCCCTCCGGTCGCTCTGGAGGTGGTGCCCGAAGCGCTGCGCGTGGTCGGCGTGAAACTCTCTGACGAAACACATACGGCGGTCTTGACCGATCTGGCCGGAAATCTACTGGCCAGTGCCGCCCTAGGAAGCAACACAGACAAGAAGACGGCAGAAGACCTGCTGAAAGACACAGAAAATCTAATGACCCAGCTTTGTACCGCGGCCGAGATCCCCATGGATACGATTTCCGCCATTGGCGTCGGGATTGCTGGGATCGTGGATTTTGAATCCGGCATGGTCGCCTGGTCACCGCTGCTGCAAAACGCCGATGTACCGCTGGGCCAGATCTTTGCCGATCACTTCGAAACCCCGGTGCGTATCGACAATGACGCCAATGTTTTGACCCTTGCCGAATTATGGTTCGGCGCGGGGCGCGCTTTGAGCAACTTCGTTGTGGTGACGGTTGAAAATGGCGTCGGCATGGGCTTTGTCAGCGACAACCAATTGTTCCGCGGTGCCCATGGTATGGGGTTGGAACTTGGCCACACGAAAGTGCAGCTTGATGGCGCGCTGTGCCGATGCGGTCAGCGCGGATGTTTGGAGGCCTATTTGGCCGATTACGCCCTCGCCCGCGAGGCTTCCACGGTATTTGGATTGTCGCCAGAAAAGCCCCATAACCTGCCCGATGCGCTCAAATCGCTCTACGAAAAGGCCGCCAGCAGTGATCCGCATATTCGCACCATTTTCAAGCGCGCAGGCCGCTACCTCGCGGTGGCTTTATCAAATATTATCCATCTGTTAGATCCTGAATTGATTATTCTATCAGGCCAATTGATGCGCTATGATTTCCTCAATGCCAAAGAGATGCAGGCCGAAATGCGCGCGCTTGCACTCTATCACAGCCGCCATGAGACGCGGGTTGAGGTGCAAACTTGGGGGGATATGGTTTGGGCCCGCGGCGCAACGGCCCTTGCTTTGACCGAATTGACCCGCACTGTCATTGTCGAAGGGCGTCAAAAACTGTGAAATCTCTTTGGGTAATCTTGTGTCTTCTCGCCGGGGTTGGACAGGCCGAGCCGCTGTTTCGCGACCTCTCACATCGCCTGCCTGAGCACCGCTATTTGGGGGGGTGGAACCATTTTGTCGGCGGCGGTGTCGCGGTCCTGGACTGCAATGGCGACGCGCTGCCCGATATTTTCGCCGCTGGCGGCACCGGGCCGGCCGGCCTATTTGTCAATCAAGGCAATTTCACCTTCATCGCCCACCCCTTGCCCGACATCCGCGCCACCACAGGTGCCTATCCCATCGACATCAATGCCGATGGCTTCATGGATCTCTTCGTGCTGCGCATTGGGCAAAACATGATCCTTATGGGTGGCCCAGACTGCAGCTTTACCCAGGCCACCACCGAATTCCCCCTCCTGCCCGCCGATCAATGGTCGACAGCCTTTAGCGCCTGGTGGCTGGATGACGGACGCCCACATATGGCCGTGGGAAATTATGTGGATTTAAAGAACCCCGAGGGTCCGTTTTTCGCCTGTGACAGCCATGAACTACTCACGCCGCTTGCGGATGGGTATCACTCCACCCCGCTGGAACCCGGATTTTGCAGCCTATCCATGTTGGCCACAAAGGATGCCAGCGGTGCGCAGCGCCTGCGTATCTCAAATGACCGGCAATACTATGTGCGCGGCGGATATGAGCAAATGTGGGATCTCAAAGAAGGCCGGTTTCTGGGGGCTCCAGACGGCTGGGAAAAAATCTCTATCTGGGGCATGGGCATTGCCAGCCGTGATATCACTGGCGACCAGCGCGAAGAGGTCATGCTCACCTCCATGGGCGATCAGCTGATGCAAATAGCCCAGCCCGACGGCACCTATGCCAGTGCTCCGTT
>JGI26083J51738_10001399_pt1 | contig 12958 bp, 14 predicted proteins | sample SaaInl85LU_5_DNA_FD_51738 | JGI IMG/M metagenome (IMG submission 51738)
CTAACGTAATAGTGGTTGACGCCCAGTGTACTAGGTGGGCAAAAACAGAATCCGCCTAGTTACTTCCAGCTTACCCTGCGTTTACTTGTTTTCCTTTTGGCTGGTCCCTTCTTGCACTGGGCCATCGTTGGACGACACGCAGGGTAGGCACCCTTGGTACGATCCTTACGGCCACAGGGACCACCTGTCTTACAGTTAACCCAACCTTTACCATTGTTCTGACTGAACCAAGTCTTCAATGAATTTTTAGCCATTACTTTTTCTTCTTACTTTTAGTACCCCAATTAGCAGCACCTACTTTACGGCACTGCACTAATGCTCCACTTGCATAAGCAGAAGGCCAAGTACCACCGTTGCGTGTGTACCTAGACTTGACCTTCTTATAGCAAGCATCTCTCTTCGGCTTCTTAGCCATTACTTTGCCTTCTTCTTCTTACGACTTACAACAATTTTACCATCAACTTCTTTAACTGACATACCAGCCGACTCAGTTTGCCGTTTGAGTTGCTGATACTTTTGAGCATCTGTTAATTTCTTAGTAGGCATTATGCACTCTCCCCTATCTTAAAGCAGTATCACCACTTAACCTTGTTAGCCCAGTATGCCGCAGAAGATTTACCCTTAGCAATGTTCTTCTTGTGTCGTGCCTTAAATGCTTTGTTACGGGCTGACCCATCAGGGCTACCCTTGACACCCTTCTGACCAAACCTGATAATCTTTTCTTTACCGTCATAGCAAGCCTTCACCACATGNGACTTAGTTTTGTGGTCAGGTGTAGCCTTAGGCTTATTACATTTCATCTTTGACTTATCTAGTTTAGCCATTAAAATTTTCCCTGTTGCTTGCCAATCAAGTAGGACACAAAGAGTAGCCCTGCTACACCAGCCATAGCAACTATTATACCCACACCCCAATTGATGCAGTTGTCTATAAACTCTTGCTTCTTGTAGACCTGTTCTCTTTGTTCCTTGCGCATCCTCGCCTCAGTACGTACTATTTCATCCCAAGCTGATGGGCCGTGTACGAAACTGATGTAGCTACGNAGTTCCTCTCTCATCTCTTGTGCTTGCTTCTTGCATGACCAAGCCTCTAACGCCTGACTCTGTGTNTCNGAGAACATCTTNTACATGGGTGGNTTGGATGCCTTCTCATGTGCATAGTCCAAGTCAGAGATGGCCTTAGACCACTGCTGTAACTGGCTACCCATAGAGGATATTTCCTTACCTACCTCAAAGCCTTTCTTTATGGCCTTGTAAGCTGTGCTGGCGGCAGCTATGCAAGTGAGGGGGTCCACTACTCCATACCACCCTTCATATCCCTGTGGTCTCTACCAATATACTTGAGGTCATTCTCAATGACAGCTACACGTTGTTTAATNTTGTTAATCTCGTTTATGGTCATAGCCATACTCGCAAGTTCGTCCCAGATTTCCTCAACCTCGTTCCATATGTACTNAAGTTCCATTGAGTTATCNAGAACGTCACGCTTTAAATTTACGTTATCCTCAATAGCCATACGAGAACCTAGCTGACTAACAGTTTCCTCTAGGTTAGAGATTGTAGCTGCCTGTTGAGACACCCACCAGACACCCCCTGCAAGTTGNNCNGCCATAGCTAAGACTAGGGCTATAGGAAGTTTTATGTTGTCCATGAATTAATCCTCTTGGGTACGTCTGTCTTCCATCATCTCACGGATGGACTTAATGTTCTCGTCCATACGTCCCAAGGTAATGGCCTGTGACTGGATGATAGCACCAAGAGTTTCTAGTCTTGCCTCATGTCTGCCAATGTCACGGGCATTTAAGTCGATAGCACTGGCTAGGCTTGACACGTACCAAACTAAGGCTCCTGTTTGAAACAAGATACCTACTAAAAAAGATATAGATACACTCTTATTTTCCATTACTTCGCAAACCCCGCACCGAAATATAGTCCAACGATAGCTGACACAATGTGAGTGTCCAGCGGTGTGATGACGAACCCTTGAGCAGACTGCCATACGATCTGCTTGTCAGGTCCAAACAGGAAGTTCCAGAAACCACCTTGTACTTCTGTGTACCCTACGAACACGGGTACTTCTGGATACCACACAGCTACTAGCTTAGGTAGTACGATGATTGAAATGACAGCTGAGAGTGCTATGATCCTACGTGTCCAAGCAAAGTGCTTGTCCTTTGATCCGTACTCTCTGGCTGTGTTAGTCGCTCCAATGAGCATGGCCTGTTGTTCAGCCTTGTTCTTGTTGCTCTGACCCCAGATGGACATGACACCACCAAGGACCGTAGAGAAAAGCATAGTGATTAGTTCTAGTGGCAGCCCAAACATTAGCTTGCTGGTCCTAGGTTTATTTTAAATTCGCGTCCTTCATCACGGGCATCGTCTTTGTAATCTTTACTGCCTAATACAAAACCTGCCGCACGTACCATCTTGTAGTTTGGTTCCCCTGAAAATATAGACATTAGGACTTCTAACTGAGTAAACTTTCCTTGTTCAATAGCTGCTCCGTATTGTTCAGCGTTGTATTCTTTACCATCAAGGGGGTTGATAAATGAGTTGTAGTTGAACCTATCCGTAATAATAATGTCGTTGTTATCATCAATTTCAGCACTAAACTGACCAAGGATTAGCTTGATTTCATCGGCTGGGTCACCTTCAGCTAGGGCTTTTACGATACCTCCAGCTGAAGTACCTCCCGTTTGATTTATATTTATATCACTTTTTAATTTTTTATAAACATCTTTACCAATAGTTACAGAACCCTTTTCAAGAATACCTGCATCAAGAACAAGCTGTCTCATAAGGTCTAAACCACCCTGTGAAAAAACTTCTTTTCCTCCCGTAGAGCCTAGGCTTCCGAAAAGAATATCGTTTAAAAAGTTTTTGCCGACAGGGGATGTGACAGCCTTGAACACAGTGGAAGTTTTAGACGCTGCATCTGACACAACACCTGCACGTTCCTTAAGGTTCTCTACAACCTCAGGTGTAGTCTCTACAGCCTCCGAAGCTATGTCAGAAACAAATTCTGTTCCTGTTTCCATAGCATTTGCAGCACCCTCTAGCACCTTTTTCCACAAAGAAGGCAACTCAAAGTCACCCCCTTGAGCCACAGGTCTAGGAGTTGCTTTAGGTGCAGAAGGTTTTGATGTTGTATCACCTAATGTTTCTGAGGCCTGACTTGAGAAGTCCATTAGTTACTCACCTCTTTAATTAGGGCGTCAAGAGTAGCGTCGTCTACTTTTCTAAAACCTTCCCAGATACTACGAAGGTTTTTCCGCTTTTGCGTCTGTGTCTTACCTTTAGCAATATTTTCTTTAGCTAAGAAAAGAAACATCCGGTCCTGTGTAGCCTTGTTGAACACGGTATCTTTAGGTAACCTCATACGATTGACTAGGTCACGAAGTGTTCCACCTACAATCTGGTACCTACCCATAGGTGTTGATGTCAAACCACGCTTATAAGCCTCTGTAGTTTTAGGCAACCTAGGTTTAACGTATGAACCGTACTCACCAGAAGGACTAGAGAAGTCTATCAACTCGCCTACTGTTTTAGTTGAGACGGAGTAACCCTTGAAAGGCGTATCACCAGACTCGTAATTACCAAAGAGTGTATCGTATCCTCTAGCTTCTACCGCAGACAGGGTACTTTGAGTAACAGATGCGGGGTTAAGGCTTGTAGAAGAACTTACTACAGGTGCCTTGGGTGCAGTTTTCTCAGGCGGTGTTTCGGTAGCCTGACTTGAGAAGTCTAACATATTTACTACCTCCCTACTCAGTTGCTTTTTTGTAAAGAACTCTACCGTCAGCTGGGTTAATAAAAGGAGCATCAACAGGTAAGGAATCAAAGAAAGTTTGCTGCGCCTCATCTGTATCTCCTTTAATAGTATATGGTTTTACTTGGGAGTTTCCTTGGTCGTCAACGTATTCTTCACCTTCTGCGATTAGAGCGAGAGACTCTTGGTTCATAGGCTTAGGTCCGTCGAAGGCAGGTGCAGGTAGTTCTGTCTCCTGTCTACTAAGTATTAAGTTTTCAAACTCAGTAGTATTAACACCTAATTTTTTCAGGGAGTTTGCAAACTTCTTGTTAACCTCATTGATACGGGTAATCTCTGCATACTGCATTGACAAGGCTGCTACTGGGAAACCTTTGCCACGTAGTCTTGTTTTCTCTTCGGTACTCAAGGCGGAACCTTTGTCCTTAAGCATATTAAAGACGTTACCTCCGTAGTGCTTGTCAGCAAAGTCTTTAGCAAGACCTCCTGCAAGATTTTCAAGAGGTACTCTAAGCCCTATCTTACCTACACCCTTAAGTTCAAAGACAGTATCTGCTACCACCCCACTTTGAGCCGTTGTAAATATTGTAGCCTGTGCTTGAATAGCCTGTGTCAGCTGCGCCCTTGCGCCTTTTGCTGCGGCTGGGTCTAGCTGTTCTATTTTCTTGAGCATAGAAAAAGTTTTTTCACCGAAGATACCAGTACGGGGGTGGAACATCATTGTGCTATCTAAAAGCTGCGAAGCTGTGGTGATGTTAAGAGACACCTTGTCGATACCCTCAAGGAAAGCCTTACGTGCGTCCTCTTGGTTCATAGCCTCAGGCTCGAAAGAGGTTACGTTAAGGAACAAAGAGTGTTGGATAACACTTAGCCGTTCAGAGGGTGTCCTTACAGTCGCCTTATCTATTTCGTCTTGGTCGTGGAGTAAGGCTCCAGCTTCAGGTCCATTCTCCGTAGCTGCGGCAAGTTCACCCTCTAACATACTAGAGAAATCAACAGATGTATACGGTACATCCTCCAACTTTACACCGCTAAGGATAGCGGCAATCTCTTGGAACTGTTTGGTACCGAAAACCTCTGTGAGTTTGTCTAGGTTTTGTAACATAGCCCTTGCTAGAAGTGGATTAGCATCTTCGTTGGCTTCAATTTGTTGAATGATTGCTGCATCAACCTTATTAAGGATGCCTTGCTTAGTGTTGGCTATTATATTTGTGTCGTATTTCTCAATTGTTTGAACAAGGGCGTCCAATGCGTCTAGTCTTGTCTGTACCCCTGAGTAAGACTCAGTTGAAACATACGTAGGCTTAGGGAAACTTGCTCTAACACTCGCCACCTCAGCCTTAAGTCTTTCTAAACTCTCTGGGTTGACATTACCCCCACCAATTTCAATCTCAAGTTGTTTAAGACCTACGGTACGGATGGTGTCAAGTGCTAAGATGGCCGTGTTGTTGCCTGAACGATCCCACTGTGCTTGAGACATGGTAGCTGCGTTGGCAGAAATAAGACTAGCTGCCTCAGTCTGCATGATAAGACTCATTGTCTTCTGCGTTATCTCTTCTTGNGTTGGTTTATCGTTACCTGATGCGTTTAATTCATCTATCGCTATAAAATTCCAAGCAGGGTTTTCTGAAATAACTGCGGCAACTTTGTTTTGTACCGCTAGGTAAGGGTTAGAGTTAATATGTTTAATGTCAACCCCTGTTAGAGTCATTGTCACATCTGCGACTTGTTGATTTTTAACTANCCCGTTTGCAACAGCTTGAGAAAAAAGTGAATCTACTCTACTTCGCATCTGGGTGGGGTCTGTCCCCTTTAGATTGAGTAGTTCCGTAGCATACGCAGTTTGTTTTGCATCCTGAATAGCGGATGCGGAGGGTACGTTCTTGGCCTCAGTCCTAGCGTAGTCGTCTAAGACACCGAACAACCCTTTACCGATAGCCGCTGTCTGGTTTGAAGCGCTGTCGTAAATTCTGTAGCTTGGGGTTGCAACGCCACGATTCGCAGCTGTTCCTGCCTCGCCAATATCTACCGCAAAACCTGCCATTTCTTTTCCTTACTGCATCTGATGAGACAAGAAGCTTGACTCACGTTCTAATTCTAGTCTATGTGCGTTTCTAAAAATGTCTGCAACCTGACCTACATTAACTAGGCTGTTCTGAAGGGAGATTTTTAGTTCGTTCGAAAGCCTAGACGCCCATAGTTCATCTGTGATTTCTGTCCAAAGACTATCGCCTCTAATCATATCATCTTTGTCCCCACTTGTCAAGAGGTCCATCGCAAGTGTAGCTTTAGATTTTAACTTCGTTGAGATTTCTTTGAACTCTTGGTTCTTTGTATAAACCATTTCTCTATAATCGTAGTAGTTTTGAACAGGTGCTGGGGTAGCGCCAACTAAAACAGCTGCCGCATCATTTGGGGCTAGGCCACTGACAGCGAGTTTATACGTTTTACTGCGATAGTTACCTGTTTCAATTAACTCGGCAATTTTATATCCCTTGTCTACAGTAGAAAGGTTACGCAGTAGCTGTGTTAAGTCTTCTCTGACCATTGAGGTACGACCAGAAACCATTGATTTCACGGCATTGGAACCTACCTTGTACATATCGTTTGCAATTTGACCAGAAGGCCCGAACAAAGTTGTAAGTAAGGGGTCTTCAAATAACTTACGGTAGGTGTCTTTCACCTGTTCAGCTGGGGCTACACGGGTAGCATAGGCTGTCTCAGTTCCAAGACTCCACCCAAGTAACTGGTCAAACAAACCGTACTTAACTTTGTTAAACATCTTAACTGATTCAGGGTCTTCAGCAGAGTAACCAAGTTTTTCTGTGACATAACCCGCTGTTTGGCCTAACCCTAGACCTGTCAGACCCCATAGAGGTCCAAGAGTGATGAACATACCAAACCGTTCTTTAGGTGTGAAGTTACGGCCTACCGCAATGTTCTCTAAACTCCTTAAAGAGTACGATAGCCACTGTGTTGGCACCCTCATTGGGCCAGACTGCGCAAAACTACGGGAGCCAGTTGTCATACGGAAGGTTAGGTCTTGCTCACGGTTAGTAATCCAGCGTTTACCTTCAGGGGAGAAGGGGCTAATATCAGGTCGTTTCGCTTGGTGTTCAAGAAAGGCTGTTATTAGACCTGTCAAACGAGAAGAGCGTTCACCTTCCTTGAAGAACAGAGTAGAGAAGTCTAAGAATTTACCAACACCTTCTTGGCTTTTACCTAGCAAAGTACTTGACGCACCAAACTTCTGTGGTCCTTGAAGTTCTATAACCTGATTGTCTACAATATTACGTCCACTCTCGTCTATATAACGAACCAAGTCGTTTAATTCGTCAACAGATAGCTTGGTAAAATTAGACATGCGTTGTATTGCAAGGTCACGGGCAGGTTTACTAAGGTTAGGGTGCATTATCGCAAGCATTGGTGCGGTAAGACCCATAGCTTTAGTACCATACTTAGGGGAAATACCCGCAATTACAACGCTGTGTAGACCCTGAAGCATAAACTGGTCAGGGTTGAAGAAACCGAACTTAGAGTAGAAACCTACTTGGAGTAAACGAGAGGCAGGGTCAGTCTTGGTTAGATCAAGGCTAAAACCTGCAATACTTTTCTTACCTGTTTTTTCAAAGATTGTTTCGGTAGCCTGAGTAGTAAAGACTTCCCACGCTTTAGAAGCTAGAGTAGGTTGGTTCAGTCTACGTTTTATGACAGCCTGTTGCTCACGCAACTGTGTGGCTATGTCATTAAATTTTCCTGTAGTTGTTACTTCAGCCTGAAGGAACCTCTGCATAGGGTCAAGCCCTTTGATGTCGTCCCAGTTTTTAATTAAACCATTGTTGGATTCAGCGAGGAGACCCCAACCTTCGATTGCATCCTTAGTAGCTGCACGGTTTGCGTAACCATACACTTCACTACCAAACTGATCTGCAATAGCTGCCAGAGGGCTGTCGTTAGTAGCCTTCTTTCCGCCGTACTCCATCAGAGGAGTGTCACGACGCTTCATACCCTGTCCGTTAAGAGTTGTGGAAACGTCTTCTCCAACAGTAAGACCTATACGAGTAGGATTTTGACCAGCCATATCGACTGTAACTTTTTCATCCCTTGCTTTAAGAACGAACTTTTCATTGAAGTTGAAATTGTACTCTCTACCTAGTTTCTGTAGGTCTTCCAGATCAGTTACGTGTTTATTCCAATCGTTGTTAGCACGGATCAGGTCACCTAGTTCTTCGTAGTCAGCTTTACTTAGAGTTAAATCTTCAAGCTTTGTCACACCTGCGTTCTTCATTAACTTGTCTATCTTAGTAGCGATAGTATTAAGTTCGAACACAGCCTGATCTGCTTGTTTCTTCCCAAAAGAACCTAGCATTGTTTTTAAACCCGTAGAAATAGTCTTGCCACGGATAGCCTGTTCTTTAATTGTACCTACAAACCAACGGAACTCAGCGTTTGTTCTTGGCCCACCTACGTTGTACGGCATAACATCAACACGTTCAAGTACACGGGTTGACTTTACGTTAGTAACGTAGACATGATCCATTAGGGGTTCTTCTAACTTAAAGATAATCAAATCACCATCAAGTTTTTCTTTAAGAATAGGCCGACCAGTAACTAAGTCTAAGACCTGATCGTCTACGTTTCTGGCCTGAACACGGTAGGCTATAGACGAAAGGCCATCAGTTAGCTGTGCGAAGACACCTCCGCCCTCTACAGCACGCTTAAGCCTAGCAGATGACTGTATATGCCAAGACGCATCATTGATGTCTACAAGGGCTTCATATGCGTCCCCTACCTTTTTACTAGGTACCATCCCGTAGTCCTTCTGGTACCTTGTCTCAAAGGCTGCCCTTGTGGGGGTCTTCCTTTCGTGAGAGTACCTACCATCCCGAAGCTGGGTGAAGAAGTCAGATAGGTTTTCTAGTTCTTTACCCTTAACCGCCCGGATAGTTTTTTCATAAGGTTTGATAATATTTCCAATAAGAGCCTGACCAGCCTCAGCCTGAAGGAACTTGGCACCTAATCTATCACCTAGACGTACTGTTGCAGCGCCAACAACTTTATTTATTGCGTCTGAAACGATGTTATTTTTTGCAAGTATCTCAGCCTGAGGAGACTTATCCGCTAGATTTAAGCGTTGTTCAGTCTCAATCCACCAGCCCCGCCCTTGTTCTTTCTTGACAACACGAAGGGATGGGTCTTTAGCTGCGATAGCTTCAGCATCCATTTTACGACGGAAGGCTGTGCCTGACCCGTCCTTGCCCATACGAACAACAACTTTAAAATCTTCTGAGCCTTCGTCAACCAGTGTAGTTGCCTTAACAACAACATTGTTTGTTCTACTAGCTACTTTCTTAGCTGTTTGTTCAGCCACCTCTTGGATAATAGCACGGGGAAGGTACTCACCAAAAGAACCATTTCGGTTAGCTGTCTCTATCTCTTCAATAATGTTATTCTTGTTTGTGTTCTCACGAACTGCGGCTTGACTAGGTCTTTCAATCGGGCCTTTAACTGGGTCTAAGTCTTCAGGTAGACTACGTCCAGCGTTTACCTTATCCGTCTGAACTCCTGTGTCGTCTACCATCTTGGTTAAAACATTGGCAGCTTCAACCTCGTCTGACATAACAGCTACTGTGTCAATAGGTTTGCGTGACTTGACAAGACTTGTTAACTTACTTGCAATCTCAGGGGCTGAGGATACTGTTGCTTTGGTTCCCGTAATAGCACCACTAACAGCACCTTTAGCAATCTTTGTAGAACCTAGGGTAGCAATATCGGCAACCCCAAACAAAGCATTAAGCCCAGCCATAGGGTCAGACCCTAAGTAGGTTGCGTCGTTAGCTTGCTTGTAAAGGTTCCAGATGCTGTCCCTAGAAAAGAAGCCTTCATCCTGACGTTCAATAATATATTCTTTAGCCCACTCTTCAAACTCAGCTGGGGTCTTACTGTTAAAGGCTTCACGTATCTCAGAGCCTTCCCGGTTAGAACGAAAGGTGACATTTTCAAAGGCACCTAAAGTAATTTCCCGTAGGATATTTACGTCAAGGAACGTCAGGAACTTAGAGAAGCCTGATTGGTCATTCTCTTCGATGGCCTTGACCATGAGGTTGTTCCAGATTGTCATGTTTGACAAAGTTCTGGCTGCATATGGGTTTACGTCACGGTCACCAAGCATAAGGTTTTGGATCATCAGGTATTCACTTACCGTCATGTCCTTACCTTTTTCAGACTTCTCTTGGATTATCGTAGCTACATCGTCTGAAGTCATACCTTCATTATATGCTGAATCAATATCCGCAGAGAAGTCTGTGTTTAGGTGGTTAACCCTAGCTTGTGCCTCAGCACTACCGTCACCTAGTTCACGCTTGGCCTCTACTTCATCTAAGGCTGCACCAGTTGTGATAGATATTTCTTGAGATTTATTACGCTCAACTTCGCTAAGAGGATTGAACGGCTTCTCCTCAACCTGTGCTGCTGAATCGTCTTTCAAAAAAGATTCGTTGAAGACCTGATCGCTTAGTGTTAGCAGTGGTGATTTCATATTTATTTTCCAGTTCTAAGTAACCAAGCCTTTAAAAATAGACGGTGTACCCGGTCCACTAAAATTAGTCCCGCCGAAGGAACTAAACATACTGAAACCCGCTCCTGAGAGTTGACCTGCTGATTGAGCCTGTTGCTGGAAGATGCCAGCCTGTGCATTAAAGGTAGCCGCGTTCATAGAAGCTTGAGAGAACCTTTGACCTAGTCCTGACATTTGAGAACTGAACCCTAAGTTGCCACCTACCTGTGAACTTACACTTGATCTAACCCCACCTGCGGCAGAAGTTTCACCAACACCTGCGCCCTGCATTTGAGCCGCTTGTCTTTGTCTAAGTATTATACTTTGCCGAACAGCTTGCCGACGTTCTCTTCGGGCAGCTAAGTCTTGTTGCTCTTGCTGTGCTGCGATAGCTTGCTTCTGAGAATCAGCTGCCTTTAACGAGGCTTCTTCAGCCCGTGCCATAGCATCTTGTTGACGTTGGTAGCCAACGAAACCGACGACTAATCCTATTACCTGTAAAGCTGGACCCATAACTTAATCCTTATATACCATGATATGATTTTTTTCGTACTCGCCAAGATAAACGAACTTCAACATAGACGCTAGTTTCTCAGCTTTACTTTTAGGAGATACTACAGCGTACAGACCTTTATAGCCAGCTGTTTTAAAGAAACCTGCCCAGTCTTCGAGTAGATAGGACATCTCTATAAAAGTACCTTTGCTCATCTTTTCTACAATTGGTAGGTGTACGATGACATATTCTTTGTTGTACTCTAAACGAATATCAAAGCAAGAACCTCTGATACCATTTAAGCTTTTGGACTGTGCTTGCATTAGAACCTTGGGTTACGGCCTTGGATAATACCCCAACCCAAAAGGTTAAAATCCTTACCTGTTTGACTTTCGTAACGTAGTCTCATAGAACGACCTGTCCCACGCATCTTCAATCGGGTTGTGATTACTTTCTCAGGGTAGGGAAAGTTGTTGATGTTGTTAGGGTCAACTACGATAGGAAATTTATGACGGTATACTTGCTGTGCTGTGCCAAAGTTTTTGTTAAAGTCCCACGCAACGGATACCGTAAGTGATGATGGTCTTATAGCTTCATAACCAGCCAGTTCTGTACCTGTAAAACCTGTCTCAGTTAGTCGGCAGTTAGTTACAATGTAAGGTGCTGACTTCTTAGTTACAAGGTCTCCGATAAAGTCATACCCAGTTTCTGTAAAGGATACGTAGTTTGTTGTACCCCAATCTAAGAAACTTAAACCTGTGAAGCCACCCATAGTTAGCTTGTTTGTGTCCCCATCACGGCAGATTAGAATGATAGCCGGATCACCTGTGGTGAAAGAAGATATACGGGTGTTGACAACATCGTCACCGTTTGATAAGACAACATCATCTGCGCCATTGTTTGCAGTAACGTCCAACGCAAGATCGGTTGCACCGTACCCTGTGTAGAAAGACATACCTACTACACAATCAGTGTTCGATGACTGGTCGCTAATCTTCCACGGGTAAAATGCTTGGAGGGGAATGTCAAGGATTAAAAAGTTATTTAACTTGGACGCAACAGTTTCGTCTGCGTCAGGGTAAGCCCAGTAGATACGTCTGTTAATGTTATCATACGCAGCTGTAACCTTAAGTTTCTCGTCACTACCAATTTTGTCCCAAAAGCTTTGAATTGAGGGAAGGCTGAGGTTTTGCTCTTGACCCTGCCCTGACACTGGGTCAGTCTGTAGGGTATGNATNCCGTANNAGGACCACCAGAAAGGAGTACCTTCTGCTTCAACAAAAGTTTCTGGTGACAGTATACCCACGCGAGATACACGGTTGACAGAAAAAGCGTCAGCTGTAAAAACACCGTCTAATCCTGTGATCTGCCAGACACCATTCTCAGCAAATACAAAGAGAGAGTTTTGGAAGGCGTACAATCTTTGAATTTTTACAGCATCAGGTATACGGATTTCACCACCGTCCGTAGCGAGAAGGTCAGAAATATCCTCACCTGTAGGATCGTTTTGTTGGTGACAGGTACCTAAGTCACCGATAGTATCTGCCAGTTTTGAGAAGAGGATTGTACCTGCGTTACGGCTACTATCTAGACCAGCATAGAACACACGACCAGAGAAGGAAGCGACACAACGGAACCGACTTGTTTCAGGCTCAGACATTTTAGTTAAGCCTGTTAGATTTGAAATTGTGCCACGGGCTTTTTCAAAGAAATCTAAAATGTAGTGTCCGTTGCCTGTTAAGGTTGTACCTTGGTATACCTTGTTAAACTCACTTTCACTGTAGTTACCACTTGAATCTTTACCGGAGTACCACGGGTGTGTAAGACGTTTAGTTAAGGATGAAGGCGCAGGACTTCCGGTGTTCCAACCTGAATTTTGTGCATCGTACTTACGGTCCTGACTTGGGGTGGAATCGTCTTCGTAGTAAGTCGAAGTGTCCCCTTGCCACTCAAAGTCTCTAACCTTAAACTCAATCTGAGAGGCTGTTAAGACTCCTGAATTGTAGGCGATAGCTATTGTGTTGATAGCCTTAGAAGAAACGATAAGGTTCCCTTTAAGGCTGGTGAACTGGCACTTTTCAGTTTCTGCAGCTGAACCTGCGTACTCGTAAGTAGACAGGTCAATTGAGTTGGCCTCTTGT
>JGI26083J51738_10001409_pt1 | contig 12936 bp, 7 predicted proteins | sample SaaInl85LU_5_DNA_FD_51738 | JGI IMG/M metagenome (IMG submission 51738)
AGCGCAGCCTTGTCTCCAGCCCCGTTTGGGACCGCATTTTTGTGGATGCCCCTCTGGAGGATGCGCTGAACCGCGTGCGCACGGGGCAATCGGTTTTGATGGTCAATGGCGTTGATGTGGGCACGGGCAGCAAAAAGCCTGTGGTCTGTGATGTGCAGCTTTCGCCTTTGGCAGATCAGCCGGGCTATGTGCTTTTGGTGCTGGAAAGCCGCGAATTCGCAGGCCGGCTTGATCGCGCGATGTCGTCGAAATCAGCCGCGAAATCGGCCATCGGCATGGCCGAGATGCTGGCCCATGAAATCAAGAACCCTTTGGCAGGGATCACGGGTGCGGCACAGCTCATCTCCATGAGCCTTTCTGGCGAAGACCTTGAATTGACTGATCTTATTGTCGCCGAGACTCGCCGCATCGTGAAGCTGTTGGATCAGGTCGAGGAGTTTGGCAATGTCCGCCCGCCTGAATGTCGCTCGGTCAATATCCATGATATTCTGGACCGCGCGCGCAAATCCGCAATGGTGGGCTATGCCGCCCATATGCGCTTGATCGATCAATATGACCCCTCGCTGCCCGCCACTTGGGGCGATCCCGATCAATTGCTGCAGGTCTTTTTGAACCTGATCAAGAACGCCTCGGAGGCGGGGCCATCAGGCGGCACGATCACTATCCGCACCTTTTATGAGGCGGGCTTTCGCCTGCGCCGCAAGGACGGGTCGGGCGCCTTGGTGCCTTTGCAGATCGAAATCATCGATGACGGCCCCGGCATTCCGCCCGAAATCCAGCAAGATATCTTCGAGCCCTTCGTGTCGGGCCGCGAAAACGGCACGGGGCTTGGTCTTGCGCTGGTGTCGAAAATTATCTCGGACCATNACGGTCTGGTCTCGCTCGACAGCGTTCCAGGCCGCACTGTGTTCCGAATTTCCCTTCCAATTGCCCCGAAACAGGCAGCCCAATGACGTCAGGAGTTTTATAAAATGGACGGTACCGTACTTGTCGCAGATGACGACCGCACGATCCGGACGGTTTTGACCCAAGCGCTGACACGCGCGGGCTGTAAGGTGCATGCCACCTCAAGCTTGATGACATTGATGCGTTGGGTGGATGAGGGCAAAGGTGATCTGGTGATCTCGGATGTGGTGATGCCCGATGGAAACGGCCTCGATACCCTGCCGCAGATCACCCAGAAACGTCCGGGCCTGCCTGTGATCATCATTTCGGCGCAAAACACCATCATGACGGCCATTCAGGCGACGGAAAAAGACGCCTATGATTACCTGCCCAAACCCTTCGATCTGCCTGATCTGATGAAACGGGCCGCCCGCGCGCTGGATGTAAAGCGCCGCGCCAAACCCGCTGTGAAAACGGCCGATCAGCCAATGGGCATGCAGGATGACCTGCCTTTGGTGGGGCGCACAGCGGCGATGCAGGCGCTTTACCGTTTGGTGGCGCGGGTGATGAATACCGATATCCCTGTGCTGATTTCGGGCGAAAGCGGCACGGGCAAAAGCCTGATTGCCCGCGCGATCCATGATTTTAGCGATCGCCGCACATCACCTTTCACGGTTGTCTCGGCCTCGGACCTTGAGGGGGTGGATGGTCCCTCGGCGGTGCTGGCGCGCGCACGCGGCGGCTCGATCCTGTTTGATGAGGTTGGCGATTTCGGCGAGGATGCGCAGGCCCGCATTGTTCGGATGCTCGATAGCCTCTCGGATGGTGCGCCGCGGATCATGGCGACCAGCCAGAAAGACCTGACCGAAAAGATGGAGACGGGCCAGTTCCGTCAAGATCTGTTCTACCGTCTTGGCGGCGTCAGCATTTCCGTGCCGGCCTTGCGCGAACGGGTGGATGATATTCCGCTGCTGGTCACCCATTTCCTTGGCCGCGCCGAACGCGATGGTGGGCCGCTGCGCCGTTTGTCGAATGAAGCGATGGATTTGATCCGCACCTATTCCTGGCCTGGCAATGTACGGCAATTGGAAAACACTATCCGCCGCTTGACCGTGACAGGGCAGGGCGAGGAGATCGCCAAAGCGGAAGTGGAGATGGTTCTGGGCAACCAGCCCGCGATCGAGCCTTTGATGGGCGGGGGTGAGGGCGAGAAGCTTTCAGCCTCGGTGGCCAAGCATCTGAGGCGCTATTTCGATCTGCATGGCGGGGTTTTGCCGCCTGCTGGCCTCTATACGCGGATTTTGCGCGAGGTTGAGGGGCCACTTCTCGAGATCGCCCTCGAAGCCACGGGCGGAAATCAGGCGAAATGTGCCGATCTGCTTGGCATCAACCGAAATACCCTGAGAAAGAAGATCACCGAGCTCGATATCCGCGTGACACGCCGCCGCAAATTGATGTAAAACCGCAACACAGCGTGTTGTTTTGGAAACAGTGACGGCGCGCGGGTAAATCTAGCGGTTGGGCGATGTTCTAGCCCCAATATAATGGGCGGTGCGGGTGGAAAACCCTCTCGAGAATGCATTAAATTCCCCTCTGAGCAGGCTTTTTCGCCTGAAATCTCGGCGGCGTCTGCGCAATGCGGGCACGCTTGGTCTGGTGATCCTCGGGCCGCTTCTGGCNGTGGCAACCTTCCTCGTTTTAGGGCCTTTGGGCGATCTGGCTGATTCCCCCGCGCTGCGCCTGATCCTGTTGGCCGACCTTGCCTATATCCTGATCGTGGCAGCCTTGGTGCTGCGCCAGGTGGCCAAAATGGTGGCTGCGCGGCGCGCTCGCTCGGCAGGCTCGCGGCTGCATATGCGGCTTACGGGTGTCTTCACCATGGTGGCGCTGGTGCCCACGATCCTTGTGGCGGTTTTCGCGGTGATTACTGTGAATATGGGCCTTGAGGGCTGGTTCTCGGACCGTGTGAGCGGCGCGCTTGGCAATTCGGTTGATGCAGCCGTGGCCTATCAGCAGGAACATCGCGATGATTTGGCCTCGGATGCTGCGGCTTTGGGGGCGTTTTTGAACCTCAACCGTCAGGCCAATCCTTTGATGTCGGATGGCGATATCCGCCTCATCCTGAGCGACGGGCAATCGCAAATCCAGCGCGGCCTCCGCGAGGCTTTCGTGATTGATGGCGCGGGCGAAATTAAAGCGCGCGGCGAGCGCAGCTATCTCTTTGATTATGAGCGCCCCTCGGATGAGGATTTGGCGCTTGCCAGTGAGGGGGAGTTGGTTCTTATCGAGGATCGCGAGGTGAATGAATTCCGCGCGCTTCTCCGATTGGTCAGCTACACCGACCGCTATCTTTATGTCAGCCGTGAGGTTGACGGGCAGATCATCTCGCTTCTCGATGAAACCCAGCAAACCGTGCAGCTTTACCGCCAATTGGAAAGCGAACGGGGCCGCGTCCTGTTTGAATTTGGCCTTTTATATCTTGGCTTTGCCCTGATCATGATCATGGCNGCGATCTGGCTGGGGCTTTGGTTCGCCGAACGCCTGTCGCGCCCTGTGGGGCGTTTGGCGGGGGCTGCGCAGCGGGTCGGGCAAGGGGATCTGGATGTGCGCGTTCCCGAGGAGCAGGGCGATGACGAGATCGCGCTTTTGGGGCGGCTCTTCAACCAGATGACCCGCCAGCTTAAGGGGCAGCGCGACACGCTGATCGAGCAAAACACCGCAACCGAGGAACANCGNCGCCTGTTCGATTCGGTTTTGGGCTCGGTCACGGCGGGTGTGATCGGGCTGGGGCCAGACGGGCGGGTTGATTTCATGAACCGCTCGGCGATGCGGCTGCTCAGCCTTGTGGATCAGCGTGATCATGGGCTGAGCCTTGCAGCCGTGGTGCCTGAATATGCCGCGCTGTTTGATTTGCTGAAGGAACGCGGCTCCGAGACCGTGCAGGAAGAGATCAAGGTCACCCGAGACGGCAAACAGGAAAGCCTGTTGGTCCGCATGTCGGTTCGCCGCAATGCCGAAAGCGCGCTTGAGGGCTATGTGGTTGTTTTTGATGATGTCACCGATCTGGTCAGCGCACAGCGCATGGCGGCTTGGGGCGATGTGGCCCGCAGGATCGCCCATGAGATCAAGAACCCCCTGACACCGATCCAGCTCTCGGCCGAACGGGTGAAGCGTAAATTCAGCACGCAATTGAGCGATGAGAATGCCGAAAGCCTTGCGCAATATACCGATGTGATCGTGCGCCAGACCAATGATCTGCGGCGGATCGTGGATGAGTTCTCCAAATTCGCGCGCATGCCCGAGCCGACCCGCAGGACCGAAGATATCGCGCAATTGCTGCGGGACACGGTGGTGTTGCAACAGGCAGGCCAGCCCGATCTGCGCATCATCAGCGATATTCCTGATACCNCCGTNATGGTCGAGATTGANGCCACCATGATCGGACAGGCGCTGACAAACTTGATTAAGAATGCAGGCGAAGCCATTGAAACTTTGAAGGAAAAAGGCGCGCCTGAAGGGTTTGCGCCAGAAATTCATGTGCGCATGGAGCGCGACGCGCAATTGGTGCGTATCCTGATTGAGGATAATGGCATCGGATTGCCAGAAGACCGCGCCAAGTTGTTTGAGCCCTATGTCACCACGCGTGACAAGGGCACGGGGCTTGGCCTGCCAATCGTAAAGAAAATCATAGAAGAGCATGGCGGCACGCTGGATCTTCTGGACGCAAAACCCTTCCATGAAGGGGCGCATTTCGGTGCGGCGGCCCAGATCATTCTGCCACAGCCTGTCGAAACCAAGGGGAAAAACTGATGTCGGACATTCTGGTCGTCGATGATGAACGCGATATTCGTGAATTGATCTGCGATATTCTGCGCGATGAGGGGTTCTCGACCCGTATGGCGGGCAATTCCGATGACTGCATGGCAGAGCTGCAATCCGAGGCCCCCAGCCTGATGATCCTCGATATCTGGCTCAAAGACAGCAATATGGATGGCATCGACATCCTGAAAACCGTGAAACGCGATAATCCCGATATCCCCGTCGTGATTATCTCGGGCCATGGCAATATCGAGATCGCGGTGGCTGCGATCAAACAAGGCGCTTATGATTTCATCGAAAAGCCCTTCAATATCGACCAATTGCTGGTGGTGATCCGCCGCGCGATGGAGGCCTCGAAACTGCGGCGCGAGAACTCCTCGCTCAAGCGCGGCGAGACGCGGGTCTCGGAGATGATCGGGCAATCGGTTGCGATCAAGGCCCTGAAATTGCAGCTTGATAAGGTCACCAAATCCAATGGTCGCGTGATGCTGACAGGCGGCGCGGGCAGCGGCAAGGAAGTGGCCGCGCGNTATATCCATGCCAATTCCAACCGCTCGGACGGGCCGTTTGTGACGGTAAACTCTGCCTCGATCGCGCCTGAGCAGATGGAAGTGGTCCTCTTTGGTCGCGAAAGCCCCGAACGCGGGGTGGAGCAGGGGCTTTTGGAGCAGGCCAATGGCGGTGTGGTCTATTTCGATGAAGTGGGCGAGATGCCTTATGGCACGCAATCCAAAATCCTGCGTGTCCTTGTTGATCAGGCGTTTCAGCGGGTTGGTGGCACCTCGAAAGTGCGGGTAGATTTGCGGGTGCTGTCCTCGACGAACCATGATCTGCCAGCCGAGATTGAGGCGGGCACCTTCCGTGAGGAATTATACCACCGTTTGAATGTTGTGCCGATTGATGTGCCAAGCCTTGAGGAGCGCCGCGAGGATATCCCGCTTTTGGCGCAATATTTCATCGAACAATTCAACCGCGAACAGGGCCTGCCGCTGCGCGAGCTAGGCGAGGATGCCAAAGCGATGCTGCAGACCATGCGTTGGCCCGGAAATGTGCGCCAATTGCGCAATATGATCGAGCGCGTCTTGATCCTTGGCGATGGCACAGGCCCGATTGACGCCAAGGACCTGCCTGGCCAGACCGAGGAGGCTGGCAGCGCGGAGGGCGAGGATGTGGCGCTTTCGGCCACGCTGACCACCTTGCCCTTGCGCGAGGCGCGCGAATTGTTCGAGCGTCATTACCTGATGGCACAGATCAACCGCTTTGGCGGGAATATCTCGCGCACCGCCGCATTTGTGGGGATGGAGCGCAGCGCGTTGCACCGCAAATTGAAATCGCTTGGCGTGGTCACAACCAATAAATCAGGGGCCCGTGTGGCGCAGGTCGAAATCGAAGAGTGATCGGAGCCTTGGCGCGGGTCTTTCCAAGCATGATTGACGCCCCGCGCTGCTTCTGCCATTCAGAGCATCTTAGCTGGACCGTTCGGGCAGAAGGCACATGAAGGTCATTATTTGCGGCGCAGGCCAAGTCGGCTGGCAAATCGCGAGACAACTCTCTGGTGAAAACAACGATGTGACGGTGGTTGATAACAACCCCGATCTTGTGCGTCGTGCAACCGACACTTTGGATGTGCAGGGCCTGACGGGCTATGCCTCGCATCCTGATGTGCTGGACCGTGCAGGCGCGCGCGATGCCGATATGGTCATTGCTGCCACCTATTCCGATGAAGTGAATATGGTCACCTGTCAGGTGGCCCATTCGGTCTTTGGCGTGCCGCGAAAAATCGCGCGTTTGCGGGCGCAAAGCTATCTCAATGAAAGCTATTCCAGTCTTTACAGCCGCAATGAATTGCCAATCGATGTGGTGATCAGCCCCGAACGCGAGGTGGCCGAGGCCGCGTTGCGCAGGCTGGCCTCGCCCACGACCTTCGAGACGGTCTTCTTCCTAGGGGGAGAGGCGCAATTGATGGGGATCGAACTGGCCGAGGATTGCCCGATCCTGAACACGCCCTTGCGCCAACTCTCCGAGCTGTTTTCGACCTTGCGCGCGCTGGTGGTGGGCGTGCGCCGCCAAGGCAGTTTGTTTGCCCCCGAACCCGGTGACCAGCTTTTCGCGGGGGATCAGATTTACGTCTTTTCCCATGTCGAGGATAGCGACCGCACCTTGGAAATTTTCGGCAAAGCGCGGCAGGAGCAGGAGCGGGTGATCATCATCGGCGGCGGCAATGTCGGCCTGACTGTTGCGCGCAAGCTGGAGCAATCCTCGCGCCGCATGCGCTGCCGCGTGGTCGAGATGGATCGTGGCCGCGCCGAGATTGCCGCCGACGCGCTTGAGCGGACGATTGTGCTGCATGGCGACGGGCTGGATATGGACATTCTGAAAGAGGCGGGCGTGTCCAAGGCCGATGCCGTTCTTTGCGTCACGGATGATGATAAAACCAATCTTTTGGCTTCGGTGCGCGCGAAATCTTCGGGCACCAAGATGAGCATCGCCTTGGTCAATGACCCGACCATGGTGCCCTTGATGGGGCCGCTAGATATTGATGCCTATGTGAACCCGCGCTCGACCACCGTCAGCTCGATCCTGCGCCATATCCGCCATGGGCGGGTGCGCGGCCTTTATTCGGTTGGCGATGCCGAGGCCGAGATCATCGAGGCACAGGTGCTCAAGACGTCCAATATCGCAGGCCGCCAAATCCGCGATATCGATTTCCCCGAAGGCGTGCTGGTTGGGGCGGTGCAAAAAGCGGGCAAGGTGATCCGGCCATCGGGCTCAACCCGCCTTGAGGAGGGCGATGCGCTTGTGATCTTTGCATTGGCCGAGGACGTGCCGGCGGTCGAGACGCTGCTGCAGGTCTCGATCGACTTTTTCTAAATCATTATGGGCCGTTACCTCGCAAAGCTCCCCTTTGTCGTGGTCCTGATGGGGCTGTCATCCTTGGCGATGCTGCTGCCTGCAATTGTGGCTTTGGCGCAGGACGATCATTTCAGCTCAAGGGTGTTTTTCTATTCCTCGATCCTGTTTCTGATTTTGACGGCTTTGGTGGGGTTCGCGACCCAGAATATCGAAGCCCGCGCCTCGGCGCGGCAGCATCTTGTGGGGCTTTTGCTGGCCTATATGGCCCTGCCGATCATGCTGGCCGTGCCTTTGGACGCGGCCGTGCGCACGACCAGTTTTCTCAATGCCTATGTCGAAATGGTCTCGAGCCTGACCACAACAGGCGCCTCGGTTTTCGCGCCTGATCGCCTTGCCCCTGCCGTGCATATGTGGCGCGGCGTGGTGGGGTGGTTTGGCGGCTTTTTGATCTGGGTGACGGCTGTCGCGGTCTTTGCGCCGCTTAATCTGGGCGGGTTCGAGGTGACATCCGAGGCGCAGAGACAAGGGGTGATCGGCGGGTCCTTTTCGCAGATACGCACGGCCTCGGCCAGTGACCGCCTGCTGAGAAACGCGTTGAAACTTGGGCCCGTCTATATCGGGCTGACGGCCACGCTTTGGGCCTTGCTGATCATCGCGGGCGATCAGCCCTTATCGGCTGCGATATTTGCAATGTCGACGATGTCGACCTCGGGCATTACGGCCTCGGGCGGGGTGTCGGGCAGCCAGTTGAGCGTCGCGGGCGAGATGTTCATCTTCCTATTCTTCGTCTTTGCGCTGTCGCGCCACAGCTTCACCACCCGTTTTGGGAAGGAATGGGTGCTGCGCGTTTCGCGGGACCGTGAGCTGCGCTTGGCGATACTGGCGATTGTGCTGCTGCCCACCTTGCTTTTCATGCGGCATTGGACCGCCGCGCTGGAGGTGGATGAGTTGGGCAATATCTCTGGGGCGATCTCGGCGCTTTGGGGCTCGGTCTTTTCGGTCATGTCCTTCCTGACCACCACGGGGTTCGTCTCCGAGAGTTGGTCGGATGCGCGAACATGGTCGGGCTTGCAGACGCCCGGTTTGATCCTTGTGGGCCTCGCGCTGATGGGGGGGGGCGTGGCGACCACGGCAGGCGGGGTCAAGCTGCTGCGGGTCTATGCGCTTTACAAACACGGGCTGCGCGAGATGGGCAAACTGATCCATCCTCATTCAGTGGCAGGCGCGGGGCGTCTGGGGCGGCGTATCCGCCGCGAAGGGGCCTATATTGCTTGGATTTTCTTCATGCTTTTCATCCTGTCGATGGCGAGCATCTCGGCACTATTTGCGGCCACAGGCCTCAATTTCGAGGAATCGATCATTCTGACCATCTCGGCCCTGACCACCACGGGGCCTTTGGCGGACGTTGCGGGCAGTGCGCCGATCTCATATGCCAAGCTATCGGATGCGGCCAAGCTGCTTTTATCCTTCGCGATGGTGCTGGGACGGATCGAAACGCTGGTTCTGATTGCGCTGTTTAACCCCGGATTTTGGCGGGCGTGATGCATTTGTCGCATTTTCCACGCTGACGATGCCATTCGGGGTGGAATTTATTCAAATGTCGCTACATATTGACGCCTTAAGCGCAAAATGCCGCGCTAAGCGGTGCGAACAATGACAAGGCGAAAATAAAATGGCCGAAAGCAAGCAAAACCTTCAGGATGCCTTCCTCAACCATGTGCGTAAGAACAAGGTTCCGGCAACGGTCTTTCTGATCAATGGCGTCAAGCTGCAAGGTGTGATCACGTGGTTTGACAATTTTTGCGTCCTGCTGCGCCGCGATGGACAGTCTCAACTGGTCTATAAGCACGCAATCTCGACAGTGATGCCTGCGCAGCCAATCAGCCTTTACGACGGGGAAGAGTGAGCGACAAACTGCTGACCGGGACCTCGGAGGAGGACCCGACGCGGGCGGTCGTTCTTCATCCCGATATCACCTCAGACCGAACGCGGCGCGATGCAGGCCCCGCACTCGACGAAGCCGTGGCACTGGCCGCAGCCTTGCCTGGCCTTCAGGTTGTGGGCTCTCAGGTCGTGCGCCTTCCCAAAATGCATGCAGGCTTTTTGTTTGGCAGCGGCAAGATCGAAGAGATCAAGCAGCAGATCGAAGAGCATGAGGCAGGTCTTGTCCTGATCGACGGGCATGTGACCCCTGTGCAGCAACGCAATCTCGAAAAGGCATGGGGGGTCAAATTGCTGGACCGCACCGGCCTGATCTTGGAGATTTTCGCCGATCGCGCTGCCACCCGCGAAGGTGTGTTGCAGGTCGAACTGGCAGCGCTGAGCTATCAACGCACCCGTCTGGTGCGCGCATGGACCCATCTGGAGCGCCAGCGGGGTGGTTTGGGCTTTGTGGGCGGCCCTGGTGAAACCCAGATCGAGGCGGACCGCCGCGCGATTGATGACGCGGTGAACCGCATTCGCCGCCAATTGGCCAAGGTCGTCAAAACCCGAAGCCTGCACCGCTCGGCACGCAAGAAAGTGCCATTTCCGATCGTGGCGCTAGTGGGCTATACCAATGCAGGAAAATCAACTCTTTTCAACCGTCTAACGGGCGCAGAGGTGATGGCGAAAGACATGCTTTTCGCCACGCTGGACCCGACAATGCGCGGCGTGAAACTGCCTGATGGCACCGAGGTGATCCTGTCGGATACGGTTGGATTTATCTCGGATCTGCCCACCCAGCTTGTGGCGGCCTTTCGCGCGACATTGGAAGAAGTGCTGGATGCCGATCTGATCGTGCATGTGCGCGATATCGCCCATAAAGAAACCGCCGAACAGGCCCGCGATGTCGAGGCTATTCTGGCCGATCTCGGGGTCAACCGTGACACGCCGATGATCGAGGTCTGGAACAAGATCGATCTTCTCTCGGAGGAGGCGCGCGGCGGGCTGGTCAATACGGCCGAGCGTAAACACGAGGTCTTCGCGCTCTCGGCCATCACGGGGGAGGGGCTGGACCAGCTTCTTGGCGCGGTCAAAGGCCTGCTCTCGCCGCCGCGCCATATCAGCGAGCTGGACCTTACCCATAGTGAGGGGCGCAAACGCGCGTGGCTCTATGAGCAGGGCGTTGTCGAGGCCGAGGAGCAGGGCGAGCAGAGCACCCATTTGACGGTCAATTGGACAGATCGCCAGCAAGAGGTGTTCGAGCGTTTGTAACGCTTTAACCTCAGCCGCCCGCTAGCGCGGGGTAAGCGTGCTCACACCCAGATTACCCGCGCGCGCAAGATCGGGGTCCAGCGACATCGGAATATATTCCCCGCGCCGCCACAGCTCGCCCAGATCATCATAATGGCGGCTGAAGGGATGGCCCGATTGCCCAGTTGCGGTGATGAACACGCTCGAGTCGGGATCAGCAAGGTCATACACCCCGCGATAGCCCGCGGAATGGGTGTTGCGATAGGGGGTGGGGCCTTCGCCCGAGGTGGCCGCGCGGTTCAGGGTGAAATCGCCACCGCCTGTGGGCTGGGTGATATTCACGATCCATGAAAACAGCGATGTATCGCCCANAACCTGATGGGCATGCACCGCCTCATGGGCCGCGCCCCAACGCCAGCTTTCCAAGGCGGGACCATAGGCTTCTTCAAGTTCCTGCAAGGCGTCATCCAACGCCGTTCTTGCGATATCGGTACAGGTCTCGATCACAGAGGATCGGCGGATATCGCACCAGACCGAGGCACCATCGATATCGCGGAATACCCTTTCAAGAAAAAGCGGCTCATATTGCCAGTATTCATCGGCAAGCGGGCCCAGATCATCGCGGATCAGGCGTTGCTGCAAGGCGCGCATCCACGCCGCATAGATCAGCGGCTCGGGCAGATGCTCGTTCATATCGCCGTCCCATTCTGCCAACAGGGCAAGCGCGCGCTGGCGGCGGCGCTCAGGGGTGCCATCGGGCGCGGTTTGGCCCGTGAACCACAGATCACGCGCGATCACGGGCAGCACATTCACAGCCGCCGCCGAGACCGTATCAAGCTGCGCATCGATAAAGCTGTCGCGGGTATGAACAAGGCGGCTTTGCATCAGGCGCTCCCAACGGGTCACACGCTGCGTATCGCCCCAAGAAAAACTGACATGGAGGGGAAAATCACGATCAATGGTCTTGTTATTGGTATTGCCGACCAGCCCGCCCTCGGGGTTGATGAAACGGGGATTGGCGGAATAGGTATTCACCCCGCGCCACCGGTTTTCTGCGATCCAACCCGGCGAAGGGATGCGCCCTTGGCTTTGATGTCCCGCCATGCGACGGGGCATATGGCCGATGGTTTGCAGCGCAATATTGCCCTGCCCATCCACCACCGTCAGGTTTTGCGAAGGCGCCACCATATCACGCCCTGCTTGCAAAGCCTCACCAACAGTTTGAGCGCGCATCAGGTTTATTCCTGCTTGCACAGAGGTATTTGCCTCGCTCAATGCGGTCCATGACAGGGCCATCACATGCCCCTCGGGCGTGATGCTGCCCAAATTCCAATGCGTGGAGGGAATGACTGGCCCGTTTTCTGTCCAATGCAGGGTGATGGTCACAGGCTCGCCATTGGCCACCTCGATGATCTCGCGGCGGGTCTCGAAGCTCTCATAGCCGTTGGGGGTCAGGTATTCCTCAGGATTGTCAGGGTTCACCTGTTCCACGAAGAAATCCATGTCATCCATATAGGCGGCGGTGACGCCCCAGCCCAAAGTCTCGGAACGGCCCACAATAATGGCGGGCATGCCCGGGATTGTAGCGCCAATCACCCCGCCTGAGGACAGCTCCAAACGGGCCAGATACCAGATGGTTGGGGCGCTGAGGCCAAGATGCGGGTCATTGGCCAAAAGCGCGCCGCCCGCAGCGGAACGCTCGGGCGCTGCCGCCCAGACATTGGAGGCCCCGCCAAGCCCGCGTGGGCGGGTCGGATAGAGCGGGTCGGCTGGCGGGCTGGTATTGGCCGCAAAGCGGGGCAGGGGCGCGTCAAACAGGCTGGAATATTCAGGCAGGGCCGCCACACCCGTTCCAGGCGCATCGGGCATGATATCGGCCAGCCGCGCTGGATCGCCAAGCGCCAGCGAGGTTCGCGCACGCAGCACCTCTTCTTCGTGATGGGTCGCCAATTGCAGGGCCATCACAAAACTGACCGCCACGCTATCGGCAGGCCGCCATGGGGCGATTTCAGGCTCGAACAGGAACAACTCGGGCGCGCCGCGCCCCAATGCCTCTTGGCTGACAAGGCCGAGCCATGCATTCACACCTGCCGAATAGGCGGAGAGCGATGTGCGCGTCTCAGGGTCGAGGGCGGCCAGAGAGCGGCTCGCATAGCCATCAAGGTCAAGACGGCGCAGCAAATCATCAGCCAGCAGGGTGCGCGG
>JGI26083J51738_10001418_pt1 | contig 12895 bp, 9 predicted proteins | sample SaaInl85LU_5_DNA_FD_51738 | JGI IMG/M metagenome (IMG submission 51738)
GGTATTCTTAGATTACTTTAAAAAATATCACGGCAGCGAGAAGCTGCTAATTATAAGAGATGGACAATCGTTTGATAAATCTTTTGGTGAGGCTTTGGTGGCCGAGTGTAATAAGCAGAGCATTAATTTCACAAGTGTAAAATACGACCAGTACGCTAAGTGGAGTAATTTCCTTGGTCCGGATAAAACGGTAGTATTGCTTACAGCCAAGGATAAGCGAAAAACAAAGCTAGATAATGTAGTAACCGGATTACAAAGCAAGGCAGCAAATGTCACCTTGGTAGGTCCTGAAGAGTGGCTTGACTATGCCAATGCCTCTTACGATCAATGGCAAAAAGTGAATATAACCCTGATGAGTACAAACAAAGCTCAAGTTATGAATTATGAGACCAAACACGTCATAGAAAATTACCGTTTGAACTATAATGATGACCCAAGCAAGTACACCTTTATGGGGCACGATCAAATGCTTTTTGCATTTGAGGCATTGGATGCCTTTGGTAGTCACTTTCCATTGTTTCTAGAAGGTAAGTCTATAGACTACNCCAATACTACCATATCTCTTACAAAATCAGCTACGTGTTTTCAAAACAAGTTTTTACAACTGTACAAGCTTGAAAATAATGAATTGAGAGCAGTAGAATAATATGAAATATTTCCGATCTCGTTTTCAGAGTGCTCTTCAGTTACTCCAAGGGTATCAATACCCCGAACCTTTTCACATCGCAGCCAAAAATTTCTTTAAAGGCAACAAAAAATTTGGCTCCAAAGACCGAAAAGCGATATCTGAAATAGCGTATACTTACTTGAGATGTGGTAATGCATTCACCGCATGTGAGCTACAAGAAGGTATACTACTGAGTTCATTATTTTTGGAGTGGGATGATGTAGCAGATTGGAACAAACAGGCTATTGAACTAAACTTATATTATGAGCTGCCTACTCATTTTTTTGATGAGTATAGTACAATAGACTATTTAGCAAGTAACCTCGATAAACAGATAAATTACTATCCTGACGGAGTATTGATGGCTGATTTTGAACATTATAATGAGTCATACAATGTCCGATTTAGGCCCAAAAATTGGGCGAAAGATCACACGGATGACGAGGTGCGTAATCTAGGCATAGTAGGAGTGAGAGAGTTAAAAGTTAATGAAAAATTAGACGATACAACGCAGATACAGGATCTGTCTTCGCAGTTTATATGTGACACAATAAATGTGGATGATGGCGACAAAATATGGGATGTATGCAGCGGAGCGGGGGGCAAGAGTCTGAACCTAAGTAGTAGGGGGAATGGCGAATTTTACTTNAGCGATATACGACCAGCAATTATACAGAACGCTAAGTCACGATTCGCATCTATGTATTATGATGCCAAGTACGGAATTGCAGATATGCAAAAGCCGAGTCAGACATTGACTTTTGGTGCTTTAGAGGTGGAATACGGCTATTTTGATACGATCATAGCAGATGTGCCTTGTAGTGGAAGTGGCACGTGGTTTCGCACTCCTGAGCATTTTACCCGATTTGATTATAATGATTTAGCTACATACGCAGCACGACAAAAAAGTATCGTGCAAAATGCTGCACCTTTCTTATCCAAAGGCGGAACCTTGTACTACATTACATGTTCNGTATTTGCCGAAGAGAATACGGAAGTTCGCGATTGGATAAGTGAAAACACATCATTGAAATTTGTGGAAGAAATTGCCTTTGACGGAATAAAACAGCGGGCTGACGGGATGTATATGGCTAAGTTTGAAGCTTAGACGGTAATTAAACCATCTTTACTAGTCAAAATAATCTGACTACTCTTTACTAAGTTTTTATATATTCTTCCACCATTCANGCTGCCAAATGCAGGTAATACAAGCTTTTTTTCTCCAACGTAGAAACACGGCATTTTGATGGATTGCCTTCCCTTGCCGCCTATGCTATATGCCGGATGTAGGTGCCCGTATATGTTAGGTGATGATGTTTCTTCTGGCTCGTGACTAAGTAATATGCCATCTAATTCATAAGCTTCTGTACATTTAATAGTGCTGTGGCGAATAGAGTGCCTATCGTGATTGCCTATTACCAACTCTATTTCTGATTCTAAGTCATTCAAAAATTGATCGGTGAGTAAATTTTCTTCGTTGCTAAGTGTGTGATATAAATCTCCCAAAAAACAAATTTTAGTTGCATTAAGTCTTTGTTGTAACGTTTGAATGGTATGTAAATCATTAAGAAGGTAGTCGGTACTTAGTGGTATCCCATTATTTCTGAAATGGCTTGCCTTGCCTGCATGTACATCTGCTATGAGTAGCATNTTGTGCTTATGCCAATACGCGACTCGCTCTTTGAGCAGGGTGAAGTGCTGATCGGCAAATACAATGTCAATGGAATTAGGGAACACTTAGCCTATCGTTGCTTGAAGTTTTTTGGGAAGTGATTTTACCACTAATGCGAAGCTGTCATCTACCATTGTGAGTAAGAGTGAATCGTCTACATCTTGGTTTACCGTTACTGTATTCCAATGTTTTTTATTCATATGGTATCCTGCATTTACGGCGGTATATGTCGCTCTCAACTCTTCAGCCTTGTCAGGGTCGCACTTTAAACTAATACTTACAAAGTTTTCAATACTGCATAGAGCAAACATTTTTCCGTGAACTTTAAATACCAGTGGGTCTAGACCAAAAGGAGTCTCCTCAGTGGTATGTGGCTTTTTCAAGCAATATTCTCTTAAAAATTCTAAATCCATAGTTAGTTGAAATGCAGTATGATGAGGTCCTTATCGTGATAACATTTGGTAGTCTCTGTTAGCACCCGAGGCTGATCTTCACAGAGCTGCTCCCAATATTTGGACGGAAGGATAACGCACGTAGGGTTCACTAATTTCTTGTAGTACCAAAAAGGACTTTCTTCTCGTGCCATTTCCTCGGCATTAAAAGTAGCTCCAGTTCTATTAAAATAGACGAGACTGTGATTGGGCTCACTTACGTAGCATACGAATATGTTATCCTTCTTTTTAGCGTATGGGGCAAGTTTACTCTCTGCTTTGTCTAACCACTTCACAGGATATACCTCGGCATTACCGCTTATCTTTACTATCTCTCGGTTTCGCTCAAAGTATCTTTGGTTAGCTAAGGTGAAACCATATAGTGCAAGGATCGATATAAGAACTAAACTCATACGGGGCTGCACATATTTTAAGTAGCGAGATGCAGTACAAAGTGTTGCATAAATGATAATAGGAAACAACGTGCACAGTACATAGTAATCGTGATTCATTAACTGTACGCCAAATAGTACCGAAATACTTATAAGTCCAAACGCGAGGAGTATACATAGTTGAGTAAGTGGATGTTTTAACCCAATACGGCGAACCCCAATACACGCTCCTATGAATGATAGTAAAAACACCCAACGTTGTGTGCTTGTGAAATAGTCATTCTTAAACCGCCAAGCTACATCTAAGGTATGAAAAAATTCTGCTACCGACTTCACAGGCACCGTCTGACTTAGAAATACACTCGACCATAATTTTTTATTGACCAAATAAACGTAGTAATAATCATAATAAGCCACCATCCCGAGCAATGCCAAAAATAGAACGCCAGTAGTCAACACTTTTGTTGACCTAGAGGCGATATTTTGTAGAAAGTAAACGCTAAAAAAAGCGATGAAATAAATGCCTGAAGAGGATTTGATAAATGTTGCTAAGCCTGCTATGAGTATAATGGCGTAAATATGTTTGTTCACTCCCTGGTGAAATAAGCGTAAAGCGATAAGTACTAATGCAAGAGATATAATGTCTGGTAAATAGTTATAACCGTAGTAAACCAATACAGGAGATGAGAATAAAAATATGGTAGTTGCAAGTCGTATCAAGAGGCTTTCCCTCNGAAGCACCTCATTCACCATAGCACTAAGTGCCACAAAAAGGAGAATGAATGTCAATGATTTGTAAAGTAATGGTAAAAAGTTGAGCGGAAATCCCAGCTTGATAACCTGAGCTACCGCATACTGAAAGATAGATAGTTCGACCCCTACACGAGTACTGCCAGTTGCGGACTTTGTGCTCAAGGTGGCAGGCTCAAAAAATGCCTTACCTTCAATGTATTGCACACAAATGGACAACCTATCAGCTTGTCCCCATTGGTGTATGCCTTTAGGCAAATCATTGGCAGATGGGTAATAGGTAAAGGCGTAAATTACAGCAAATACTAGCGTAAAACCGAAATAGGTAAGAAACTGTTTGTTACGTATCATATTCATGCTAATACTATCTTTGTCAACCATGCATTCTATCCGATTTAAAATTGCTGTTTTGTTGATCCTAGGGGCATTTTTTTGCGTGGCCAAAAATAAGGATGGAAAGACGCTTTTCAACGAAAAAGATAAGGTAAGTGAACAATTGAATGCTAAGCTTTCTGCAAAGCACGGCCATTTCGAATTAAACGGCGGGCAGTATGAAGAAAATTTTAGATACAGATTTAGTAATCATAATGCGACGATAGATTTTTATGAAAATAAGATAGTATTTGGTCTGCGTAAGGTTACTCGGGCATTTAATCCAGAAAAGCTAGACGAGCCGATACAGTTTGACTATATAGTATGGCAAATTGACCTAAACGCCTCCACACCAGTGCTTCCCACTACAGATTTAGAAGCGTCTAACATTAGCTACTTTGCTCAGAACGGAAAGCGAGTTCAGCGGTTTCAAACCGAAGGAGTAATCTACAAAGACATCTATCCGAATACAGACTTAGTTTTTTATAAAAATGATGAGGGAGCATTGAAATATGACTTTAAGCTACATCCGGGGGCAAAGTTGTCTAACATTCAGCTCACGTATCACAACGTGGAGAATCTCCGGATAGATGAGGGTGAAAATCTGGTGTACAGTACCAAGTGGGGAGATATAAGTGAGGACAAGCCTTATTCTTACTGGAATAGTAGTGAAGAGGAGGTGGGGATTGATTATAAATTGAAAGACAGTACTCTTACGTTTGTTGCTCCATTTGACGAAGTGCAAGAGGAATTAACACTCGATCCTATATACGTAGATTGGAGTTCTTATTTCTATGGACTGGGCACTACTACCACCGGTTTTGGTGGCGGCTATACTTGGGTATATGATTTAGATATAGACGCCGATGATCATGTGTATGTAGCTGGAATTACAAGTGACCGATTCCCTAATCTCACCAATTCATTTGACACTTCTACCAATGGATTTTACGATGCATTTGTATGCAAGATGGCTCCAGCTGGAGATAGTATTGTATGGTTTAGCTACCTTGGTGGTTCGCAATATGAGTACTGCTTTTCTATAGCTGTAAATGATGATCAAGAGCCTGTGGTATCGGGATTTACGTGGAGTGTAGATTTTCCTATCACAGATGGAGCGTTTGATACCATACCAAACATTCAAAATNGTGGATTTAGTAATTATTATGCAGGATATGTCACCAAATTTAGTGAAAACGGAGATTCTCTCTTGTTCTCTACTTATTTGGGGGGAACATCTAGTGACTTGATTCAGAGTATGGTGATGGATGATAACGGCTATATATTCTTAACGGGTCAAACCAAATCTACGGACTTTCCGGTGACAGCTGGAGCCTATCAAACCACTTACGGCGGATCTGGTGGTAGCAGCTGGTGGAATGGCGGAGATGCTTTCCTCGTAAAAATGCACCCATCGGGAAGTAGTATAGAATTTGGCACATACCTAGGAGGAGCAGGGGATGATGTTGCTTACGAAGTAGCTCTAGGACCATTTGGTGATATTTTTCTAGTAGGGAAAACGAGCAGTACTAGTTTTCCGATTACCTATGGTTCTAGCGTGTTCAATTCTACCGTGAGTGGCGTTTCCGATGGTTTTATTACGAAGTTTAATGCCACTGCAACGACAATAGATTACAGTAAGCTTATGGGTGGCTCTGCCGAAGACTGGTTTGAGGGGGTGTATGTGAATGAAAGAGACGAAGCTTATATAGCAGGCATAACACGTTCATCTAATTTTCATACTACTGCTAAGGCCTACCAAAAAACGTTTGCAGGAGGGGCAGATGCAGTGGTTGTAAAACTCAACGATAAAGGGCAGTATCCGTTTTACTCTACCTTTTTGGGTGGGAGCGGAGATGAGTTGTATTATAGCGGCTTCATCTACAATAGCAATGTGCGTATAGCGGCCAATGTGCGTGAAGAACCTATTATTTGTGGGATAACACGTAGTACAGATTTTCCTGTAACCAATGACGCTCTGGATGATACAAATCCGAGTAGCGGTACGGGCAGTTTTTGGAATACGTCGGCCACCATTGCCAAACTTGATAATACAGGATCAAAGTTACTTTACGGAACGTATTACGGTGGTTCTGGTTATGAAGTTCCGGGGGCTAATAAGTTGAAACGCATTAGCTGTTATACTAATATCTTGTACGGTGGATTTACAGCATCGTCCGATTATCCTACTACTCCAGGAGTTTATAAAGAAACCAAAAGTACAGCCAGCACGGGTTTTTTCTGGACTGGTTTCATCTCGAAGTTTAGAGACACACTCTATACAGATGAGATAGATTTGAGCCTTGAAGATACCCTTATTGAATGTGATGAGGTATACGAAATTCTAAATGCAAAGAATGTAGGAGCAGACATATTGTGGTCTAACGGCAGTACACGTCAATACGAAATATTAAGAGATACCGGATTGGTATGGGTGCAAGCTACCTACGGATGCGACACAGTACGGGATAGTATTTACTTCATCAGAGAATATTCGCCCACTGTGCCAATTCTCCCTGAGGATTCTACCTATTGTGATGCGTTTCCTAGCATAACACTCGATGCACAAAATGACACCATAGTAGCATCTTATCTTTGGGATAATGGCGATACTACTCAAACGATAGATATAAACTCACCTGGAGAGTACAGTGTGTCCATATCTACACCCAATTGCGGTACAAAGACAGATGTGGTAACCTATAAGTTATTACGTACCCCAAACCCTACATTTCCTCGAGATAGTACCTTCTGCGATAGTACACTTATAATCCTAGATGCAACCACAGCCATAGATAATGAAGAAATATACAGATGGGCTACAGGTGACTCATTGGCTACCTATACCGCATTAGATACGGGCTATTACAAAGTAGTGAGTGAAAATTATTGCGGAATAGATTCAGCTGAGTTTTTTGCTTATCAATTGGCGACACCTGAACTTAGCTTACCTATAGATTCTCAGTTTTGTGATGCAATTGACCTGACCTTACGCTATGGCAAGGCTAATAACGCTGAAAATTATAGTTTTAAAAATTTGGTAACCAACAATATCATTTTTGTCATACCTGATACTTTTAGGCTTACCGATGTCGGCAGATATGAAATAACATCGCGAAACGTATGTAAAGAAGTGAAAGACACGATAGAGCTAAGTTTGATTACTTCTCCTGTTGCGGATTTGGGTGCCGATACCGTGTTGTGTGATGACGTTAATCTAACCTTAGAAGTAGGCAAGCAAAATAACAACGAACAATATACTTGGAGCGAAGCCGAAACATCTAATACCTATATTGCTACTCGCGAAGGAAAGTATTGGGTGACCTTAGAAAACAAATGTGCGGTATCATCGGATACAATACTCATTACCAAGGTGATAAGTCCTGAGGTGAATTTGCCAGGGGATAGTATTTTCTGTGATAATATTAGCATAGAGCTCGTGGCTGATAATGAAGAAGAATGCGACTATGCGTGGAGTGACGGTAGTAGTGATTCTGTTCTTACTGTATTTTCGGTAGGGTTTTATAAAGTAACGGTGAGTAATTATTGTGGAGCGGTGAGTGATAGTATAACGATAGGTATGATTACTTCTCCGGAGGTAGATTTGGGTGATGATGAGATATTTTGTGGTGGCGTTATGCCGATTACCTATGATGTAGGTAAGGAGGATAATGAAGAGACTTATCTATGGTCAAATGGAGATGCCTCGGCAACTAGTTCGCTCAATAAAGAAGGAATACACTGGGTTCAAATAAGTAATAAGTGTAATACTTCTGCAGATACGATAGAGTTTATCGTAAGTCCAAATCCGGTGGTAAGCTTGGGCCCCGATACTACCTTGTGTGGTGATTTTAGTGTAACCTTAGATGCAGGCAATGCGGGTATGCGATATTTGTGGCTACCAACTGGTGAAACAACCCAAACCATAGAGGCTAAACTTCAAACGATATATACAGTTACGGTTTATAATGAAAATGACTGTGAAGGTTCAGACGACTTTGAAATTAGACCTGATTGCGTGAGCAAGAGTTTTATTCCCAATGCTTTTACTCCAAATGGCGATGGGTTGAACGATGTTTTTAAGCCTACACTTATCAATTTTGAACAATATAGCCTCCAGATATACAACCGCTGGGGTGAGAGAATATTCGAGTCGAGTGATGTGAATGTGGGATGGGACGGAACCTATAAGGGCGTTCAAGTACCTAACGGTATGTACACCTACTTAATGCGTTATCTCACCACCGAAAACATGCAATGGCAAAACGTCGGTGGTGAATTAAATGTAGTACACTAAACGATTATTTAAATGACAAGATTTCTTTTCTTAATACTTCTAACGGGCTTCATCTTTGTAAGTAATGCACAGTTACGCATTAGTAGCCTAACCCATACGGTACTTACGAGTTCAGAATTAGACTCTTTACAATAGGGGTCTGACGACTCTGCTCTGGTGTATCAGCTGCGGTCCTTCGCATCTTTTTCTAGGATACCCTGATTGAACGCCAGAGTATCTTGGAGGTGTGGACGCATGTATGAGTGACTTGTCTAGCTTGCTAAATCTGGATGAGTGGAAGAAAAATAAAGCGGGGTTATATACCGTATACGTTACCCAAGATTGGAAAGGAATAACCGTAAGTGCAGATGCCAAAAAAGCGAAAGATACTGACCTGGTGAAAATACCTTCTGCCCTCAAAAGTACTGCTCCTAAGTGGTCTCATTTCTTGCTTGGCGATAAGGTTATCTCTCGTTATACACTGCAGATACAGCTATTACTAGTAGAGTAACCAGATCATCAATTGTAAACCAACAATGCCATACAACTGACGCATTCTAAGTTCTNCCCCCCCCCAATACACGAGAAGGTCGAGATAACTTTAAGATTGCGAATGCTTTAGTTCAATAACTCAAACTACTTCCGTTAAGAACGCTTAACTAAAAACTGCTTTTTTCTGACACCATGTCACACTTTCCCCTTTGGTCTATACTTTGATATGTAATACCCAAATAAGTAATTCATAAAAAATGCAAAAAGGAAAAGTTTCAGTAAACACGGAGAATATATTCCCGATTATCAAGAAGTTTCTTTATACCGATAACGAGATTTTCTTGAGAGAGTTGATTTCTAATGCGACGGATGCGAGTAATAAACTAAAAGTACTCAGCCAACGTGGCGAAGTGAAAGGTGACATAGGAGAGCTTAAGATAACCGTAAGGTTAGACGAAAAGAAAAACACCCTTACCATTAGCGATAATGGTATAGGAATGACTGCCGACGAAATAGATAAATACATCAATCAAATTGCTTTTTCGGGTGCAGAGGAGTTCGTAGAAAAATTTAAAGATACCAAAGAAGATGCAAATATCATAGGTCACTTCGGACTAGGTTTCTACTCCAGTTTTATGGTGGCAGATAAGGTAGAGATAGACTCACTAAGCCACGCAGAAGGAGCGGAGCCAGCTAAGTGGACATGTGAAGGATCTACGGATTTTAAAATCACTAAAGGTAAGCGTAAAACACGCGGTACCGATATCATACTCCACATCAACGAGGAGAGCAAAGAATTTGGTGAAAAATGGAAAGTGCAAGAATTACTGAATAAGTACTGTAAGTTTTTGCCAATACCTATTGAGTTTGACGAGAAGATAGTAAACGAAACTGCTCCTATATGGAAGAAGAACCCGAGTGAGTTAAAAGATGAAGATTACACAGATTTCTATAGTAAACTTTATCCGATGAGTGAGCCTCCATTGTTTTGGATTCACCTTAATGTAGATTATCCTTTCAATCTAACAGGAGTACTTTATTTCCCGAAAATTAAAAAGGAAATTGACCCGAACAGAAACAAGATACAGCTCTACAGTAATCAGGTATATGTGACGGATAATGTGGAAGATATAGTGCCTGAGTATCTGATGTTGTTGCACGGTGTTATCGATAGTCCGGATATCCCGCTTAACGTAAGTAGAAGTAGCTTACAAGCTGATGGAGCAGTAAAGAAAATCACGAGCCACATTAGCAAAAAAGTAGCCGATAAGCTAGCTGAGCTACATAAAGCAGATTTCGAAGATTATAAAGCCAAATGGCAAAATATGAGCATTTTCGTAAAATACGGAATGCTATCGGATGATAAATTTTATGATAGAGCTAAGAAGATATGCCTGCTACAGAATACCGAAAAGGAGTACAGCAGCATAGAAGATTACATTGCTAAAATAGAACCGAATCAAACGGATAAGGATGGCAATAGAGTAGGGCTTTATACTAATGATGCCGACAAGCAGCACAGTTTTGTGGCTGCAGCTCAAGCTAAGGGATATGACGTATTGGTGTTGGACGAGGTGATTGATAATCACTTCATTGGCAACCTCGAGCAGAAAAATGAGAAATTCCAACTAAAGCGTGTAGACGCAGACACGGCTGGTAAGCTTATAGACAAAGATGAGAAAACTGANAGTGTNCTGAGTGATGATGAGGTGACTAAGCTTAAAGAAGCCTTTGAAGCAGCCGTAGACAAAGAAAAGTATACAGTAGTGTCGGAAGTAATGAGTCCAGATGAGGCGTTTATCACCATTACACGTAGTGAGTGGGAGCGACGCATGAGCGAAATGGGGGGTATGGGCGGTATGCAGATGTTTGGCCAAATGCCAGAGAAATATTCTGTTTCGGTAAATACCAATCACGCACTTGCAGCTAAGGTTCTGAAGGCCGAAGGTGATGCACAAACTGAGCTAATGAGCAAAGCTATAGATCTTGCTAAGCTATCGCAAAACCTATTGACAGGCAAGGAGTTGAGCGAGTTTGTGAATAAGCAGATGGCTACTCTATAGTTAATAGTTTAAAGTGATTAGTGAAGGCTCTCGCGTTGCGAGGGCCTTTTTTGTCGTTATAAGAACTTCATACAAGGCAAATGAAATATGCTTTATACTTGTGAGGTATGGAGGTGAATGAACCAATAGCAGAGTATGGATTGTGGACCCTGTAACACGTTTTGTATTAGTGTACCAATTGGTAGATAATACGTTTATTGGTCTTCGTCCATTTGCGGAGGGCAGCCAAATAACAAGCCCACTTTTTCCTGATTTGGCGATTAAGGTAGATGATATTTTTGAAGGGTTGGATGACTAGGAACTTGACAGACAATACACAATATAAATTCTTTGACCGTTTCTAGATAGTTTCTTACCTCTTTGGGTTACGGTATGTTGGCCACTTGCTTACCTTTGAATTTCGCATGAAAGTATCATTAGTTCAATTTGACATTGCTTGGAAGGATAAACAAGCAAATATTGATAAAATAACGGCGATGCTATCCGATGTTGATTCGGATCTCATTGTGCTTCCTGAGATGTTTAACACAGGATTCTGTACGGATGATGTTTCGCTTGCCGAGGCAATGGAAGGGGATACCATAAAATGGATGATGGAATACTCAAAGCGTCATAAAACTGCGGTATGTGGNAGTCTTATAGTTGGCGAGGAAGGTGTTTTNTTTAATCGATTTATAATGGTTAGCGACGGCGAGGTAGTAGGGCACTATGACAAGACTCACCTTTTTGCATTAGGAGGGGAGGGCGAACACATCACTCCTGGCAGTGCCAAAGTAGATATGGTAGTAAACGGTTTCAAGATAAGGCCGATTGTATGCTATGATTTACGTTTTCCGTACACGGCTTTTAATGACTCGGAATATGATATACTGCTCAATGTAGCCAACTGGCCAAGTGCTAGAATAGCCCATTGGGATACACTCTTACAAGCTAGAGCAATAGAAAATCAAGTCTATACGATTGGATGTAATAGGGTAGGAGAACAACTTGCAGCTGAGGGTAAGGCATTTTACTACCCCGGTCATAGTTCTGCGTATGCTCCAGATGGTGAGAAACTTGAACATTCGGTAAAAGAAGAAGTAATCACCCTAAAGCTTAGCAAAGAAGTAATCGAACAAACACGCAGCAAACTCCCCTTCTTAAAGGATAGGAGAATGTGATTTTGTTTAGTCTTCGATACATTTCGCTATCGCCAAACACTCTTACTGACAAAATTGCATTGAGATAGTTGTTGGTCATCCTGAGTTCGTCCGTGTACGAGACGAGTATCGAAGGATGAACAATAAACAGTATCGAAGCTCAATTACTACTTNTTCTTCTTACTTCTCTTAGCATCAGGATTGTAGGCTATGCATAAATCTATATAAAACTCGAGTTCGTGGTCCATATNCAATGTCTTTTCATCTACAAATACATACCCTTTCATCGCTCTACCTGTAAAGTTCATTTCTGAGCATCCATCTTTTGATAGGCATTGCTCGTAATTAGATTCACCTACACGAGCCATTAGCTGACTTTTTACTATACCACAGCACATTTTATCATCCACCATATAGCAAAGGCCACCCATCATCTTTAGATGCCGAAATGCCACTTTTTGTTCTTCAAATATTCTGTCTATACGTTCTTGAAGGTGGGTATCGTAGGCCATCGGGTTTAGTTGATTGGTTAAATAGTTTTTTAGTGAAATAGTAAGGCGATGCTGTATTCTACCCTCCCGTTCATCACCCCAAAGCTAAACATATTAAGTTTGAACTTAATAGTTGAACTTAATATTTGA
>JGI26083J51738_10001422_pt1 | contig 12881 bp, 20 predicted proteins | sample SaaInl85LU_5_DNA_FD_51738 | JGI IMG/M metagenome (IMG submission 51738)
ACGTCCCCAGTAATCGAAATGTTTTTTCTGTTAGGTTATCTATTGGAGTTTTTTCTTGTTCCATGATATTTTTTGTTTGATTAGAGGAGGAGCATATTTGGCGGTTTATATATTTGGCGAGCTAATTATTGGAATTGAAATCTGGCTTAATTTGTTTGCCCCGATTTTTAATTAAATTTTTGTATCTAATTATGTCGGAGTCTTTAATCTTAAAGATTTTTTTGTATAGCTCTGTGTCTTTGGTTGATTCAAGCATCCCAAGAATCCTGCGAGCTTCATCAATTTCTGATAGGTTGGAAGGTTTACTCATTGTTATACAGAAAAGGAATTTCGACAATTTCAATATCATCGGCAGTGATGGGAATCTGGCACATTGCCGCACCCCTATCGACTGGCCCCTTTCCGTGTTCTGCTTTTAGTATTTCCAAAGCCCTGCTGAGTATCTTGCGCTTATTGGTTCCTGCGATAATCGGTTGTTCCCGCTCGCACCATTGCATTTGTGCTAAGTATAGTGTTTTCATAGGTAAAAAGTATAACCAGTCAGATCAGCCAACGCCTTCGGCGCGGCTGTCTTCAGTGCTATAAATCGTTGAGTTCATTCGGTAGCTTACCGCGGTCGATAAGCTTTTTAGTTTGGTAAAGACACATGGCGTTCCAAATCACAGCACCGCCGTGGTCTTCACTTTCGTCCCCCTCCATGAATGCCCACAGGTGGCGATAGAGGGAGTCAACGTAACGTGAAAGTGGGATACCCAACTTCCAGTTATTACGTCCGTATTTGGTGGCTCCATCCTCAAACCGTTTAGCTACTGCCATGAGTGCATCGATTGGAATCAAGGATGGAATACCTTTGCCTTGCATAGCATCCCTAACAGCACCAGTGCTGAACTCGGATCTCTCCCCGGAATCAGGGAGAGTCGAACCAGATGATGCCGTCGAGATTGGTAACTTTTCCATTGTGCTTTCGGCCATTTTGGATGTCGTTTAGTAGTTGGTTGGCGGCGACTCAGAAGGGAACTTCTTCGTTGATTACGTCATTCTTTGGAGTGCTACTCCGTGGGGTAGATCCCCACCCGTAGAGCTTCTTGCCGGATCCAACGTAGTTCTTCTTGGCTCCAGCTTCACGCTCTTCCTTGGTGAGAGTTTCTGATACAGACGCATCGTTACCGAACTTGTCTGGTTCATCCGATACCCAAATGTCTAGGCTGGCGTATGTGCCCTTCTGACCCTTGTAGAATCGGGATTTATCTAGTTTAGATACGTCAATAGAGACGCTTAGTAGTCTTGAGTTATTCATATTTATTTTGGGTTTGTTATTCAGCTTCGTTGAAGATTCGTTTTGCTTCGTCTTTGTGGGCAATAACTTCAGCATCCTCTGTAGGGAGGCTGGAATCTTGATCCATGCAGACTTCAGTTCATCGGTAGATTTTGCAGAGTCAAGTAAATTGATTGCCTCTTCTTTACTTATCTCTGGAGTGTCGGGCAGGTCTTCACCATTGTAGATGTAAAGACCGATTCCATGCAGAGCAATAGCCTTGGCNAGCGCACGTTGCATAGCAACATTAACCTGGAATGCATCCGGATTGGGGATCGCCTTGTTGCGGTGATCCATAACTGGTAGCTGTGCGGTCATTGTCTTGTCGAAAGCATGAACTGAACAGAACACCATGAGAGTTTCGCCGAACCGGACTGGTTCTTTGTATTCCCAAGTGGCAGTCTGATCATGCTGTAGTAGGGTATCCGCCGCCCATGCCCATGACAGGTAGCTTAGGTTTCCTTTCTTTTCAATACGATCTGATACATTGATAGATCGTAGTTCTTTGTATGTGTTTTTATTTTCCATGATTTATTGTGCTGTATTGTATGGATTAGTGTCAATGTTTCTCAGTCAAAAAGTAGACTGCATCCAGAAACTTTGGTGGGTCTGTTGCAAACGGACACAGCTTCGCCATACGACTTAGCGTGCCCGTTGGTGAACTTGCTTCTCAAAAAGTGAGACTTGCATAGCCATTACTTGGAACTTGACCTCAAGTGCTGCTCGGTGTATCGGAGTATAACAGCTAAGTCAAGTCGCTCCCAGTCTTTCGACTGCGACTTTTCGGTGTGCTTCATGGTTGCATCAGGCACACCAACCGAATGAATCCCTGTGACGTGGGTTACGCTTCGACTTGGGCTACCGCTACGNGCTTGCTCGAAGTTAACTGTAAGGGTTCTATGTATGGTTCTTTTTCAGATTGCAAGCTTTTTCTGGCAGAATTGTAAGTATTCCAATGAACACCTGCTGATTCAGCCCGGCTCATGGCATCTTGATATGCCATCNGCATACCCATGTAAAGACCCCTAGAGAAGTCGGTATCTGCATTGAGCANCTTGGATGCAGAAAGTTGCATGAGGTTTTTGAACGCCTCAACTGAGACGAGNTTNATATAAGTTTGATCTATTTCTTCCATGTTCTAATTAGTTAAGTATGATTGCTATGATTAATATAACGGGAGCCGCGAGGCTACACGCGAGGAAAATCAGGGCACTCTCAATCGTCCCTGGCTTTACGTTGCATTCTTTCTCTAGTCTTTTTATTTTTGGTGCAGTCATTGTATGGTTTGTTTATGTCTGTGGTTAGTTCGTTGGCGTTAATCATTTGGGTGTCATTCATACACTTCCAGTGAAGTGCTCCAGAGGCAAGCTCAATAGCCTCTCGTTCTGTCATTCGTCTGTTATCCATTGAGTCTTTGGGTTAGAGAACGCTCTCTTTGTATTCCTGGATCCAACTTCTAAGCGTTGTTTTCGGCATCTTCAGACGCATTGCCTCGCTTATTAATGTTGAACCCTTGGCGATGTTCTTGGAAGCCTCTGAGCCTACCCTGATGCGCTTCTCTAGCGTGTTGCCAGCGAATGTTCTCTTCGTTGACTTCTTTTTAGGTGGAAGGGTGATTACTCCCTGACTTTTGAAGTGTTCAGCAATCATTCTTGCTTCCTCGATCCTGGCTGATTGGGTGACCTCTGGTTCTATCTTGTCCATGAATCCGATTAAATTGCGGATTCGTGATGGTTCGTTTAGTAGCGTCATTTTTTTTATTGGTTTAGTTTTAGTTGTGCGATTTGCAAAGCTAGTTTGCAATCTATTTGTTAGTCAGGTTCCCGTCTCGCCAATTCTTGGTAACATACTCTGCTACCCTGTCCTCAACTAGGTCGATCATGTCTTGATTCAATGCAACGTCTCCTCCGTCTTCGTCAGTTGCGCTAAGGATATCAATGTAGTCAATGACAAGATCAACCTCCTTGCGAACTCCAAGATCGTGAGAGAAGGAGGCATCTGCCTCGTAGGATGTGACCTCGGCTTCCACGGTGAACCAGTCGTATTCTGTCCGGTCCATCTCTAATTCTATTTTTACTGTGTATTCTTTCATGATGTGTGACGTGATGGTTAATGCGTGATATTTACGTTAGTCAAGTTCCCGTCTCTAAAGAAAAGAGAGAATTTAATGTCACCCTTTCTGGCTACGTTGCCAAGGGTAAAACCTTGAGACAAAAGCTCGTCTTGTTTTTGTTCGACTTCGTCAGTCCACACGAGCCATTCAATTTCGATTGCGTCTTCACCGCTGCGCGTCTTTGTTTTTGTTATTTTCATAATGGTTCCTTTAATTCGTGCCACTTGAAGCCCTGTGAGGCTCGTCACGGCGTTTTTGTTGGTTGTGAGTGTCTTTACACCACTTAAGCCCACTAGCGCGTTTTAAGGCATCTAGCAGGCTAGGTGGTTTGATGTTGCGATAGTCTGTGCTTACAATTCGTTCAAGTGGTCAGCAATCTCGCGCCAGTTTACGTCTGCTAGGAAAGCCCTTGCATAGTCTATCGCTCATGATTCACCTTTCACGTTCTCCCAGGAAAACTTAGCTCCGCTGGCTTCGCTCCATCCGTCGATAAGGTCGCGCGCCCACTCCGCATCGCTGCGAGCCTCTAGCAGCTTCTTTTCAAGCCATTCTATGTAGTCTGAGTTGCAATCAAACAAGGGGTGAACGGCATCGGGAAGCCCCGCAAGGCCAATAGCCTGCTTGAACTCCTCACGGGGAGAAAAAGTCGCTTCTGGACAACCCTCACCAGTCTCTTGTTTTAGTTCGGTTTCGGGCTTCGATGATTGGTTTTCGGTTTTCATAGTTTTTTCGTGGTTAGTGGTGAGGGTGCCAGAGCTAAACGTTATCATAGATGCTACCCACGACTTCGCAATGTTTATTGTGTCGCCAAGCAAATGCCGCTCCACCAGTATCGGGGCAGCAAAATACAGCGTTTTCGCCGAATATCCTTACAATGTCCACGCATTTAGTCCCATCTTCCGTGTCGTATGTTGCCCGAGGTGGATCGTTGAAGTCATATGACACCACAAAGCGAACAATGTCGCCTTCGTGTATTTCTTTTCCGTTTCTGTCCTTTAGGTTTATTGGTTCTTTCATAGTTCTATGTTTGTTTGTGGTTTAGTCTTTTTTGAGTAGGTCCAATGCGATAAAGTATGCCGCCGCGATGCTTGGCAAGCTGAAAATTAAGAGCATTGTGTATTGTGTAATGTTTTCCATAGGTTAAAAGGCGGTTTTTGACAGATCCGCAAACTGGTTAATTGGTTCTTAGTTAGGGAAAAAGGTATTTAGAGCATCGCTTACACCTTGCCCATTTGCTCCGGCTTGCATCATTGCATAGGCAAATATAGTTGCATTGCGCTTACTTCCCTTGCTGAGTCTTGTAAGCATTGCACCATATCGACCGTAATGGTTCCGCGTAGTTGGAATGCTTGCTTCCACTTCCTTTACAAACGGCGCAAAGTCTTCCGCCAGGTCCATTATGAGCTTTGTTTCTTTTTCTTTTTGAGTCATTGTCTTGTTTTTCCTTTCTTAGTATTTAGCTTTTTCGATTCTGCCATTGCTCAGGATTGTTTCGCCAGCGTAGGCAAATTTGATGGTCCACTTTTTAAGACCTAGTTTGCGAGCCGCAAGCCTAGCAAAGCCAGCTTTTCGCCAGGTTTTAAGGCAACCTTTTACATTGCCAAATGTAACGCCATTGCGCCATAGCCCATCGTTACAAAGCATTGCACCGTTTTCGTCATTGATGAGAAACACTGCACTAGGTTTTTTTCTAATTCTTTTCATTGTCTTGTTCCCTTTCTTAGTTTTTAGCTTTCTAGAATGTCAATCACTTCCCGCAATTCACTTGCGCTCAGGATAAATTTGTTCTTAACGCCCGCTTGCAACTCACTTGTAACTTTTGCCTTAAGTATACCGTATTTGCCGGCATTGTCTAAAAAGCGCAAATCTGTGTTGTCCATTGAATAGCAATCGGGAAGCGAGCAAGCCTCCTCAAAGTCACTTGCAATCACGGGAAAGGCTATTGATTGCCCGCGCTTTAAAGCTTGCTTATAGTGTTTAAACCTAGCCTTGCTCGTATCAGCATAGGAGAAAGTAAGGTGATAATTTGGCAACTCAAAGCGCTCAGGATCCTTAGTATAGTCATAAAACTGCACATCAGGAAAGGAGTTGATAATATTGTAGAATTCTAAATCACTTGTGCCATTTAGCCTTACAGAAAAGCGCTTCCCTTTCTTTTCAGCCCGCTTTTTAGCGCTTGCAATCTCTTGAATTAAAACCGCTTCGGCAATGTCTTTTCTGTATACAGTGAGCCAAGTTTTTACAATTCTAGAAACGGCAATTGTATTTTTACCTGCGCGCTCTTCGATCAATGCGTGCCCGCTTGCAACTAGGCAAGACAAACGGCAACCAGTTGAGGCAAATTTGCACACTTCAACTCCTGCATTTTTACCCGCGGCCAAATATAAGACAAGTGTATCGAAGTTTTCCTTTTTTCCTTTCTCAATCTTTTGTGAGCTATTTACGTCCGAAAAATAGCTTACTTCCAAATCTCTTAAAAGCTTTGCTTTACTTGTATAGGTATACCCGCGAAGCAAGCTTTCCACTTTTAATAGTATACCAAATTTTTTCGCTGGCTCAATTTCAATCAAATAAGCTTGTGCCAAATCTTTAATCGTTTCGTTTTCTTTTGTCTTCATAATGTTTTCCTTCTATTTAGTTTAGGTTTAAGATAAGGCTTCTTCATAAGTTAAGCCTTCCCAATAATTGGAACCAAAAATATTTTCAGTGCCAAAATATGCAACCAGGTCCGAAACCTTAATTGGAAAATAGGCTTCTTGCCGCTCACTTTCCGACATTCCAACAAAGCCGAGAACGCCTCTCATATCGCCTTCACTTATCCAATCAATGTCACCTTCGGAAAGATCGCAAGTTGAGAATTTATCATATTCTTCACCGTTATAGCTGATACCATAAATGAAAGTAAATTCACCGCTCTCTTTTTCTTTCCAAGCTAGTCCATGTTCCTTCAAGCTGATTTCCAAGTTTATGTCCATTCCTTCAATTTTATTTTCTGTTTTCATTTTTTTCCTTTCTTAGTTTGTGTTTAGTCTTCAATGATCGATTCCGGGAAGCAAAAGACATATCCCCTCTCTGTTCCTCCGTAAACCATCCGTGAAACATCCCATTCAAGGGCGTGCTTTTCCACTAAGCCTTTGACGGCTTCAAAGTGCACGTTAACTTCGCTTTTTGAGTGATCATAGGGCACTGTGGCACTCATTCCGCCAGCCGTTGCTTTGATGCGGGACCCGCGGGTGTTTGTTGCCGGTAGATATTTTGTTTCAATTGCTTTCATTTGTTTTCTTTCTGTTTAGTTTAGGTTTAGTTTAAAGGCGGTAAAGCTTTCGGGTGCCTACATTTTCACCCTTAACATAGAATTCTGCGATTGCTTGAACATTGTCGTATTGGATCCTAACTGATTGATTGTTTTGAATGCACAACAAGCGCATTTGCTCAATCCATTCTTTAAGAGTAGGGTTCGGCGTAGTGATTGCTTTCATTGTTCTGTGGTTCCTTTCTTTCTCGTTTAGTTTAGGTTTATAGCGTTGAAGGCTTAACAATTGCGGTTCGCTATGGAAAAGAAAAAACATGAAACCCCTTTTTGTGTAAAGCACTTTTTTATCAGTTTCTTATTCTTTTCTTCAAATACTTACAAAGCATTGCAATTCAGTAACTTATGAATGCACTTATTTTCATAAAGCCAAGTTATAGCACGTTATAAATGCCGGATTGAATCACTAAACCTACGTTAGAAACTTAAAACGTCAATTGAATGACAAGGCGAAACCTTGCCAATTTATTGTATCCATATTTTGAATACAGAAACTTGTATCCACCATTTGAATACATGGGGTATTGTATCCACCATTTGAATACAGATTGGGACTGTATCCATTCCACTAATACAGAAAAAATAACGCCTTCACGCTTGGACAAACCCTAACGTCACTAAGTATAGCTGAAGTCTAACGGTTGAAAGACCAGCCGAAAAACTACAGGCGGAAAAATTAGACAGGGGGGCGGGGGTCGAGAAAGTGCGGGCTGTCAAAGATATATATACATAAACTGCCCCTTAAAAAATTGGGACTCTTTCCGCGAGTTACCCGTTCCAACGTCAACGCAAGCGTTTCCTGCGGGCACAGCTTCGCTTAAGCTAGAACCTTCATTTTGCTTGAGGTGGTGAGTTCGCATATACTCATCGGGTTCCACTTGTTACTTCTCCTTCATGGCGGCATCAGGGAGAAAACCACTAGACCAGAGGAGACCCCTAATTCCTTAGAGTTCTGCATCCTATTGGTCTGCCTATGACGTTGGCTAATCGGAGGACTTGGGCTACGTGCTAGGTGCTTGCTCCTTTGAACTAATTATTAGTATACAGTATCTGTAAAGTAATTCAAGTAAATTGGGCAAATTACTTGACTTTAATTATACTATAACGTATAAAGGGGTATGATTATAAACGACTTATACAATTCAACAAAAACGCAAGAAGTAATTTCAGTAGTAAGTAACGAGGAGGAGTGCAAGCTTATAGAGCTTCTGACCGAGAAAATGCTGAATGCCGAATGCTCTAATGATATAATGTCACTAGCTATAGCCTACGAAAAGATATGCTCATCCCAGAACGAGCGCACTAGGATTCTCTACGGGATCAAGGATCGTATGGAACTCTTCAATTCGTTGGACGAAGTTCACGATAATGGGTGAGAAGTCCGAGCTAAGGGTTCAAGAGGAACTCGCCCCAGAGTTGCTTGATCGCATGGAGGTAGACCTAAAGGGTATCCTAATGGATATTCAGAGTTACTGCAACCCGCACTCGCTTGCTAGGGTGAACCCAGTCAAGTGGCTAGAGGTAGCCTCAGAGCTATGTAAGGGGACACCTCCTACTAGAGTAGCCAATGAACTAGGTGCTAGATACAATGCTGTAGTTCGCATACAGGCTCAGTTAAGTGAAAGCCCGATTGCCCAGGACTTAAAGAGGGAGTTAGCTATCAATGCAGTAGAGAACTTGAACTTCAATGCAGAGATTGCTCCGCGTCTTAACTCGGCTATTATCAGTAAGTTAGATGCAGGAGAGGCGGATGAAGTAAGTCTGCCGGAACTTCTGAAGGCAAAACGCGAACTTGGGGTGGATACAAAGCTAACTCACGAAGTCCTATCTAGACTGCGTGGAGACAATATTCAGAAGATCGAGGTCACCCAGAAGACGGAAAGCTATGAGGATATGCTGGAGGCACTCAGAAAGGCACAGGAGCAGATACCCAAGAAGGCAGAAGTAATTAACATAGAGGACTAAATTAACATATACCCCGATCAGTCAGCATGAATATAACTCCGCACCCATTACTACCCCTACCCACCGAGGAGAATCTAGAAGTTCTTTACAAAACGGAAGGGGTAGAGCTTGTTCAAAAGCTACTAGAAGCTAGAGAGGAAAGAATAAGGCTATCCAAAGAGGATCCGCTTAGGTTCGGCTTCGAGCTAACTAGCTGGCAGAGGATACGAGAAGTGCTGAAGGATTACTATGAGGTTCTTGTGCTGGGTGGAAACCGAGCGGCTAAGACCACAGGAATAGCAAAGATAGCTATGGAGTCCATTACTGAATGCACAGATGGGCACATTGTTCTTTTCAGCCAGAACGCAGATACTTCAGTCAAGGTTCAGCAGGCGGCTCTATGGGAGTATATGCCTAAGGAGTTCAAGAAGAAGACTAAGGGAATTGAGGGATACATTAACTACTCCATGCAGAATGGATTCACTGGGCAGTCATTCATCTTCCCTGACACAAGGACTCGCGTAGACTTCAAGACCTATACACAGTTCAGCAATAACCATACAATCCTAGAGGGATTTGAGTTCGGGTTCCCAGACATGGGCAATGACCCAAGGAATATAGGGATCCTTAATGATGAATATCTAGGTGACGCTACGTTAATCAATACACAGAGATTCCGTTTAGCTACACGTAACTCTAGACTGATTACTGCATTTACTCCTATCGATGGGTTCACTCCGCTTATTGCTGAGTATATGAAGAATGCACAGACTCTAGAGACTAGGCAGGCAGAACTGCTAAACGGTCAAGAAGTTCCAGTTAAGCAGTATAGCATAGAACGGGATGCAGGAATAGTTTACTTGCACTCCGATGAGAATCCATTTGGTGGATACGAGCGCATTTCACATACCCTACAGAACGCAAGTAAGGAGGAGATACTTGTTCGGGCTTATGGTGTTCCAGTTAAATCACAGACAACTCTATTCCCAGATTTCAACACTAACGTCCACGTAATCAAGGACTTACCAGAGATCAGCAAGAAGACGCATACAGTTTACCAGGTAGTTGACCCAGCAGGTGCTAGGAACTATGTAGCTATCTGGGCGGCTGTAGACAAGCAGGGATTCGTTACTGTGCTCAAGGAGTTCCCAGAAAGGGACGCTTATGGCGAGTGGGCTGTGTTCGGCGAACCGAGGTGGAAGTTCGGTCCAGCTTCCAAGAAGTTAGGACTAGATGTGCAGGGATATATTGATGAGTTCAATCTTATTGAACAGGATCTAGGGGTAGAGGTCTTCGAGCGAATAGGGGACTCCCGTTTCTTTGCTAAGGAAAATGAGAACAACACAGACCTATTTGAAGCATTTGCAGAAAAGGGAATGTTCTTTGTTCCATCTAGTGGAGCGGACATTGACACGGGTATTACTGCACTGGACGGCTGGATGAAGTATAACCCCAATGCAGAACTGGACTCAGCCAATAAACCAATTCTACAGATCCACGAATCCTGTGGGAATCTAATCAACAGCTTAATTAACTGGGGTAATAACGGAAAGAAGGACGAAGCACTAAAAGACTTTGTTGACCTTATTCGCTATCTACGAATGGCGAATGATGGTTACGGACCAGACTTTGTTAGTGACTACTCTATGAAAACTACCCGCAAAAACCAAGGAGGTTACTAATGCCAAAAAAACTACTTAAAGATATAGCCGAGGAATATGACATTTCCTTTAAGGATGCCAAGGAGTTCTGCTTCGATTACCTAGAAGAGGACATGATAACGGGCAAGGGTCTAAGGACTTGGATCAGTGATGCTGGTCAAGCAATCCTGGACGATGCCATTCCTATGCCTACAATTCACAGAGGTAAGGTTGTTGGGCAGTGCCCTAACCCTTTACGCTTGTGGGTTCTAGATAGGGATCGAATGAGAAAGGTCGTTGTTCGTATACCAAAGAAGATGGAGGGGAAACTGCTTGGTAAATTAATATACTTCGAGGAAAATCACAATCAGCCAGGAGTAACTTACACTTGGGTGCATAGAGGAAAACTAGCTTGATGCTTATGATAGAATAAGTATTTGCGACCAATTATGTCTAAAGATTCAATTTCAGAAGAGCTTACCTATGTAGGCAAAGAACCTAATGTTAAAAGTCTGCGATATGCATACGATCAGACTGTAACAGAACTTGAGGCATATTTTGATTTATGTCGCACATCTTATGATGATCGCCGTAACTGGTGGCCAGGTAAGAGCCGAGATCTTCGCAAGCATGGGGCTGATGCATTCCCGTGGGAAGGTGCGTCCGACATGGAGTCCCACCTTATTGACGAGCGAGTCACTAAGCTTGTTTCTTTGTTCGTTTCCTCACTTAGCCGTGCTAATGTAAGAGCATTCCCCGTTGAGATGGGAGATATTGCACGATCAAAGATTGTATCTAATTTTATGAAGTGGATGGTTTCGTCCGGCTACATTCCCCGATTCCGCAGGGAAATGGAGCTAGGAGCAAACTATCTGCTGGAACGTGGCATTCTTATTACGTATATAGGCTGGCATCGGGAAGATCGCCGCTTTTTGCAGAAGCTAAATCTTGAACAGATTATTCAAATATCTCCAGAACTTGGCGAATCTATTGCGTCAGGTGAGGAGGATGAAACAATCATTGAACTACTTAAGGCATCCTTTGACGGCGTTACTGACAAAAAGGCTAGACTCGCTCTCAAAAAACTACGAAAAACCGGTGAGGCAGAGCTTCCTGTAGTTCGTCGTCAAGTGGATGCCCCAGAGGTTAAGACTCTAGCCCCAGATGGGGACTTCATGTTCCCTCCCTATGTAACAGACCCACAGCGAGCACCTTACTGCTTCTGGAGGACTTACTACACTGCACAAGAACTTCGCAATAAAGTTTCCACTGACAATTGGGATGAGGACTTCGTTGAGCACGTAATTGAAAATTTCCGTGGTGTTAATATCGACAGCATCGAGCGTGAGCAAGAAGGTCGCCGCTCAACTAGCCTAACAGACAATGCTTACGAAGCTAACGAGCTAATTGAGTTAGTTCATGTATATCAACGACTTATCGATGAAGAAGATAATTCAGAGGGTATTTATGAAACAATTATCCACAAGAACTTCGACACAGAGAAAAGCACTATACAGCCCTATGCGAAGTTCGAGCTAATGAATGGATACGAGGACTACCCTGTGGTAGTTACTAAGCTTTCAGAGGACTCTAAGCGTCTCTATGACTCAAGCACAATCCCAGATGTCCTTCGCGGAATACAGCACCAAGTAAAGATTGAGCGTGATTCACGAATTGACCGCAACAGCATTGCGACACTTCCTCCAATCATGCACCCAGTCGGACACTCTCCATCGGATTGGGGTCCAGGTCGCATGATTCCATATCGCCGTAAGGGTGAGTTCGAGTTCGGCCCAACCCCAGCCTACAACAGTGGCTCGGTTGAAATGGAGCAAACTATGGAGCGACAAGCAGATGCTATGGTTGGGTTAGATTACGACGATCCAATTAGCCAGATGCGCCGTCAATTCCTTGTTGATAAGTTCCTCAGCCATACAGCAGAAGTTCTTCGGATGGCATATCGATGCTTCCAGAGATTCGGACCGGATTCTATTTTCTTCCGAGTAACAGGCTCGCCCGACCCACAAGTCTTTGATAAAGGCAACCCAGATGAAAACTACGATATAGTAATAAGTTATGATGTTCTCAACTCAGATCCAGAAGCTCAAGAAAATAAGCTCAACCAGCTTGTCTCGCTTACTCAGTTGGATAGAAACGGAAGGATCAGCATTGATAGATTGCTGGAAGTTGCTGCAAGCAGCATTGATCCAACCCTTGCTGACTCTATTCTCCAACCTTCTGAAGAAGCTCAAGAGCAAATTGTTAAGCAAGTAACTGACGATCTCTCTAAGATATTCGCAGGTATTGAAATGCCAGCGCGTCCTAATGGAGCACAGATTGCCTTGCAAATTATTCAGGAGTATGCACAACAACCAGATGTTGCGGCTCGTTTACAGCAGGATGAATCATTTGGTGCAAGACTTCAGAAGTATGTTGGTCAGTATCAATTCCAAATGCAACAAGCTCAGAATGCTCAAATTGGTCGCATTGGCACTAATCCTGCCTCTATGGGCGGAGTGCAAACCCAGGGTATCGAATAGTATGACACCGCAAGAACTA
>JGI26083J51738_10001424_pt1 | contig 12871 bp, 10 predicted proteins | sample SaaInl85LU_5_DNA_FD_51738 | JGI IMG/M metagenome (IMG submission 51738)
TACTCGGGTCGTCTGAAGCCAGACACAATGACCCTTGAGAAAGCCCTCCAAGAGTATGTGGCCTACAAGTCAGACAGCCCTAAGGCAGCCAAAGAGATTGGGCAGCGGATCGAGAGGCTGCGCACAGACATGCAGAGCGTCTTCGGCAAACATAAGCTCAAGCAGACCCCTCTGCCTGAGATCACCCGACAAGATGCCAATGAGTTGCGGGACCACCTGCTGGAGCGGGTCTCTGCCAACAGTACCGTGAGGATGCTCGGGGTTGTGAGGACCGCCATCAACCATGTGATTGTCGAGCACAGCCTAAATATCACCAACGTCTTCACCAACCTCAAAATCAAAGGAGCTGGTGCCAGCAAACACGACAGGCTCCCCCTGACAGATGCTCAACTAGCTCCCCTTGAAACCGCTTTCTCAAGCGATAAGACCGCTTGGGCTATTTACGTGACCTTGAAGGACACAGGCGCTCGAGTATCCGAGGTGTCAGGACTGAGAATCAAAGACTGTGACCTGGAAGCACGAAGCCTAAACATAGCCCCAACCCCTTGGAGAGGCCTGAAGACCACCAACTCGCAGCGCTCTGTGCCCCTCTCAGCAGAGGCTGTGTCAGCTCTAGGAAGGCTGATCCAGGAACAGACCCAAGATCCAGAGGCACCCTTGTTTGTCCGCTACGCCAAGGAGCGTGGCGCTGACAACTGCTCTGCGATGTTGATGAAGCGCTTCAGAACCATCATCACCGATAAAAAGCTTACCATGCATAGCCTTCGCCATCGCATGAAGGACAAGCTACGCAACACAGGCTGTCCCGAAGCCATCTCCCTGGCTATCCTTGGGCACAGTACCAACACAGTCGCTGCCAACTACGGCTCAGGCTATGCCTTGGAGGTCATGCGGGAGCATTTGGAGAAAGTGTGGTGAAGTGATGGTGAAGTGGACAAGTCTGAGCGGACCCTCAACCAAAACGCAGCGAACGGCAGGAAAGAGCCCAAAGTGTGGAATGCTGCGCAAAGCTTAAATGTCAACTTCGTTGGGCAAGCAGACGTTTGCTGAGGTGGAGAAATCAACATCTTACCAGCTATGATCTGTCTCTTCATACGCCTCGCAGCTACTCGGTGTCGGCCAAAACCAACCATTGATCGGCATAATTCCTGAGCTTGTCCAATGGCAAAGCTGCATCTATTTGGTCAAGCTTCAGTGGGAACTCATCATCCCCAAACAACATGGCTGCGCCGATGCTTGTCCCTGTGACGGCTGCGTTCGTGAGAACCGCGCGGGTCGTGACGGCTTGCAGCATAGCAAGGTACTCGGGGTTTCTTGCAAAGGGGCCTTCCACGATGGTGGGGCCTGCACCGCCAACAAGGTTCAGACATGTGCCTGTCATCAAAGCGAGATAAAACGACAGCGCGGCCGAGCGTTTTCCGCTTCCGACGTCTGGTTCAACGCCATGCCATTGCATCTGTCGCCCTTGAAACGGGCCTGAACCGGATGCGATTGATGGCAAAAGCATAGTTTTCCCGTCTAGCACTGTTGTCACGTCTTGTTCCGTTGGGTCGATCGATTGGCCTTGCTGAATCACTTCATACTCACGTCCGCCCATGAAACGCGCGCTCGCAACTGCTTGTTCATGCGCATTGACGTTTACGAGGGTATCGCGAGTCGGATCGAGAGCAATCGCGCCTCCCGCTTTCATAGACATGACAATGACCCACGTACCAGTTGAGACCACGGAGACTGGCCCGTCCTGAGAAACTACATGGGGATAGAGTGAGGCGTTAGAATCGTGGATACCAACGCAAACTGGCGTATCGGGTGCAAGGCCGGTGGCCTCGGCTATCTGGGGTAAAATCGGCCCTAAGATATCGCTGGGCCGACGAACGGTTGCGATCTTGTCGGCAATATCGAGCTGCATCAACAGTTCGGAGAACGTCCCTTCATAGGGGTTCCACAAGTCCGTATGGCAGCCGATTGACGTGATGTCCGTCGCAGTCACGCCGGTCAGGCGATACCCCCAATATTGCGGATACGTCACGATTTGGACGGTGCGGCCTTTGAGCGTAGGGTCGGTGGTGAAAAGCCAGTGCAGTTGTGCGCCAATGTTTAAGCCGCCCGCAAGTTTGGGTGACCCTGTTTCAGCAAAATCTGGCTTGATCGCATCGAAGGCTTCGACAATCTCAGCAGGATAGGTGTGTTCGTAGTCCAGAATGGGCGTCGCAAGTGCGCCTGTGGCATNTAAAAGCGCCGCACAAGCGCCATGGGTCGTTATTGAAATCGCNTCGACACCATGATCTCGATGGAAGGTCGCCAAAGCATCCAGAAGGAATGCCCAGTGCCCATCAACGTCATAGTGCGGATATGGTGGGCCGGGTTGCACGATATTCGGGCGCGTAACGACGGCCATTTCGGTCAGGGTAGACAGATCGACCAGCGCGAGTTTCGCGTTGGTCTTTCCGATGTCGATGACAGCTATATGGCGCGGTGTGGTCATGGCATATGAAACAGCGGAGTGAGGGGCACGGCCATGGGCGAGTTATCCGTGTTGGTTTCCATGATGTCCCCCATATAGGTCCACCATTTCTGCATGACAGGGTGGTTTGGCAAGGCCTCCATCCCGTGATCGTCTGTGCGGGTCAAGACGCCAATAAGGTGGCCAGTTTCGTCGTCCAGATGGATCGAGTAATCGCTGACGCCAGCATCGCGCAGTAGATCGACAAGTTCCGGCCAGATCGCATCATGGCGGCGTTTGTATTCAGCGGCCATCCCGTTGTTCAGCCGCATGCGAAAAACGTAACGCTCGCTCATGATTTGCGCCGCGCGGCAGCCATCGCCCAGAGACGCGGCAGCGCAATCACCCCGATTAGAAGCAGGCCGACGAAGATCGACATCACGATGCCGGGCACGTTCAGAAGACCGAGCCCAAAGGTGACCAAGCCCATCACGAAGGCTGCGATCACCACGCCAGGAATCGTGCCAGACCCACCAAGGATGTTGACGCCGCCAAGGACAACCATTGTCACCACCTCTAGCTCCATGCCTGTCGCGATGCTGGGCCGCGTCGACCCAAGTCGGGATGTCAGACAGACAGCGGCGATACCTGACATCAAGCCCGTCAGAAGGAACAGGATGAACTTGACCCGTTGCACACGGATGCCGCTGAACAGTGCCCCAGTGGGGTTGTTGCCAATGGCGTAAACGGCGCGGCCAAAGTTGGTCTTGTGCAGCAACACGCCATAGATAATTGCAATGATGACAAAGAGCAGCATTTCAACTGTGAAAACCCAGTAGATGTAGCCCTGCCCGAACCATGAAAAGCTGGNGGGATACCCACGGAATGCGTCATCGCCGAGGATGATGAAACTGATGCCGCGAAACAGGCTCATNGTGCCGATAGTCACCACGATAGACGGCAAGCCGAGAACTGTGACGAAGAACCCGTTGAACGCACCACATAGAACACCAACTGTGATGCCAATGACGACAAGCTCGGGTGTGCCAGCCCCATACTGAAGCGCGAGGCCCATCGCCGTACTTGCCAGCGCGATGATGGACGCAACAGATAGATCAATCTCACCAGAAATAATTAGCAGCGCCATAGCAAATGCGATCATCGCCTTTTCAGTGAAATTGAAGGTCGCGTCTGACAGGTTCCATGCGTTCAAAAAGTAAGGGGACGCAAAGCTGTTGATCACGAATATTGCGATCGCCACGGCCAGAAGAAGGGCTTCCCAACTTTTGAAGATGCGCGCAGCACGGCTGTTTAAACGGTCAGGAATGTGGCGGGTTTGGGATAGGTTGGTCATTGCGTTGCCTCCGCCTCTTTTAGAATGATACGGCCCTTATTGCGGCCCGCTCGTGCGTTGAAGGCAACGGCAATTAGGATCGCACTGCCAGAGATGGCGAGCTGCCAGAAGGGTGAGATATTCACGACCGGAAGCGCGTTTTTGACGACGCCAAGGAAGATCGCACCCAGTACCGCGCCACCAACTGACCCGATACCACCTGCAATAGAGATGCCNCCGATGACGCAGGCAGCCACGACTTCAAGTTCAAACCCACCAGCGATATCGACGTAGGCCACCGCAAAGCGCGACACCCACAGATACCCCGTCAGGCCAGCCAAAGCGCCGGAAACGACAAAGGCCCAGAACTGCGTCTTGCCTACGTCGATGCCGGTGTAGACGGCAGCGTGCGGGTTGCCGCCCACTGCNAAAATAGACCGCCCGAACTGCGTNCGCGCCATCATGATCCCAAACAGGATGATTGTGATGATNGCGGCCCATGACAACACGGGCAGGCCCAGTAACACCNTACGCGGGAAATCGGTGAAAGCTGGCGACATTTCGTGGGAATTCACCCACTTTCCGTCAGAGATCAAAAAGATAATGCCGCGAAAGATGGTCATCGTGCCGAGCGTCACAACNATAGGAGGGATGGCAAGTTTCCAGACCAGCACGCCGTTGATCGCACCCANGACCGCACCCAGGAGAACCGCAATCGCGATGATTACAGGGATTGGCAGGCCGGGCATCGCGACATTGATCATCGCCACGGCCATGCCCGTTAATGCAAGGTTGGCTGCAACAGATAGATCAATACAGCGCGTCAGGATTACGACCATCTGACCAAGCGCGAGGATGATCAGCGGCGCTGTATCGTTGAACACATTGACCAGGTTGGAAGGCGAGACAAAACCGGCAAAGCGTGATGAAATCAGAAGGAGGAGCACCAAGATGGCACCGCTCAGAATTGTTTCGCGTACGGGAATAAAGCGGGTCATGCTGCGGCTCCGTCGGATGTAATGCCCGCTGCATGGCGCACGAGGGTTTCAGGGGACAATTCGTCTTTCGTCAGTTCGGTAGCGATACGTCCGTCACGCATGACGATCACACGATCTGACATGCCGATGATTTCGGGGATTTCAGAACTGACCATGATGACGGACAGACCATTAGCGGCCAATTCGGCCATAAATTCATGCACAGCGGCCTTTGACCCGATATCGATGCCTTTGGTCGGTTCATCCAGAATGATAACCTGAGGCTGGGTCGCCAGCCATTTGGCGATGACCACCTTTTGCTGGTTGCCGCCTGACAGATTGCCAACGTCTTGATCGAGCGATGCCGCTCGAAGATCCAACCGCTGCGAATACTCGCGCGCCAGTTTGAATTCTTCGGCGAGCTTCAGGAACCCGCTTCGCGACGTTTTGCCCAAGGAAGGCAAGGTAATATTCTGAAAGATCGGCAAGCCAATGATCGCGCCCTGTTTGCCACGATCCTCAGGGACATAGACGATGCCGTTGGCGACGGCATCCGCAGGGGAGCGGATGACTTTGATGTCGCCATTGATCCGGCACACACCTTTGGATGGCTTCGTGATCCCGAACAGGGCTTGCATGAACTCGGATCGGCCAGCGCCAACGAGGCCGTAAAACCCTAGGATTTCGCCCTTATTGAGGCTGAAATTGATGTCAGCGAATTCGGTCGGGTGTTCATAGCCCACGACCTTTAGAACTTCGTCACCAATCTCGTAGTCGGTTTGCGGGAAAATCTGATCCACAGATCGGCCCACCATCATTTTGACAAGGTCGTTTTCGGAAATATCNGCGATCTCGCCATCGCCAACAAATGCCCCGTCGCGAAACACGGTGTATCGGTCTGCGATGCGGAAAATCTCATCGAACTTGTGGCTGATAAACAAGATCGCTTTGCCTTGGGATTTCAGGGTTTCGACCAGCTCGTACAGCTCTTCGATTTCTTTGTGGGACAGGGCCGCGGTCGGCTCGTCCATGATGACGACGCGCGCATCGACGGACAAGGCGCGGGCAATCGCCACAAGGTGTTTGTTGGCAATACCAAGGTCGCGCAATTGGGTGTGGGAACTGAAGGGCGCGCCGATTTCGGTGAGCAANTTGGCAGCGTTGCGGTGCATTTGAGCGGTATCAATCAGGCCGACCCGTGTTCGGGGTGCGTGGCCGATATAGATGTTTTCAGCCACGGAAAGTTCATCGAACAAAACGGTCTCTTGGTGGATGGCCGTGATACCTGCTTTGGCGGCGTCGTTCGGGGTCGTCAAACGGATGGGTTNGCCATCGATGCGGATCGTTCCGCCGTTGGGCTGATAGATCCCTGTTAGGATTTTGACGGTCGTTGATTTGCCTGCACCGTTCTCGCCCACAAGGGCTGTCACTTGGCCGGGATAGAGATCAAGTTTGACCTCATCCAGGGCTTTGACACCTGGAAANGTCTTGGTGATCAAATCCATGGAGACCACAGGGGACACGTCTTGCGGTGTAGGGTGCGTCGTCATGNGATANCCTCAATGGAAATGGGGGTTTGGCTGTTTGGCCCGACCAATAANAATGCCGGGCCAAACAANGGGGNTAACTTAGAANATCGACTTGAACTGNTCGATGTTGCTGGCGTCATAAACAAACGGATCNGCCATTGCGCCTTCGTTGTTCTCATCCAGCGTCAGCCCGCCCATGCGNCCCATCGGCACTTCGGCACCGGGTGCCGCTTCGACACCNTTNACNCTCAGCTCATAGGCCAGCATGGTTGCGGAATATCCCAAATCAATCGGGTTCCAGATCGCAAAGGACTGGGACGCGCCGGATTCAATGGCACCNGCCATTTCNGACGGCAGCCCNAGGCCCGTGACGTTCACTTCGCCGACTTTGCCCGCATCTACGACAGCCTGCGCGGCGGCCACGATACCAACAGACGTCGGCGCAATGATCGCATCCAGATCAGGATAGGACTGCATCAGGCCAGTGGCTTCGCGGTAGGATTTGTCGGCGAGGTCATCACCATAAACAGTCGCCACAACGTCGATGCCGGGGTAGTCGCCCATGACTTTGTTCATCTCTTCCATCCAGATGTTCTGGTTAGTTGAAGTGGTCGTCGCGGAAAGCAGTGCCACGTCACCACCATCGGGAAGATGATCGGCAGCCAGTTTGATAATCATGTTACCAATCAACGGGTTGGACGAAGGATTCAGGTGCAGTTGACGGCCTTCAGGCGCGACGCCAGAGTCCCAACTGATCACTGTGATACCACGTTGCATCGCACGCTTAAGAGCGGGAACCAACGCATCTGTGTCGTTGGCAGAAATTGCAATCGCGTCGACTTGCTGGGCGATCAAGCTGTTAATGACTTCGATCTGACCTTCAGCTGTTGTGTCAGTTGGACCTGTGTAAATGATTTCAACATTGCCGAGTTCTTCTGCGGCTTCTTTCGCGCCTTCTGCAGCAGCTTCAAAGAAGCCAATGCCAAGAGCTTTGACGACCAGCGCAATGCGCACGTCATCTGCTGCGAACGCTGGCGAAGCGATCATTGCGGTGGCCATTGCAGCGGATGCTGCCAGTTTCAGTACACTCATGGTTTCCTCCTTGGAGTGGTTGTAATCAGGCTGGCAGTTGCGCCACCCCCTCTTTCTGCGCAGAGCCCGAAGGTACTACGATCAGTTTTACATCCGCCGAGTCCAGCATGGCCCCAGTACGGTCATCGATTTTGTCGTCGGTGATGATTGTGTCGATCCGCTCAAGGGGGCACAGTACTAGGCTGGAGCGTTGCTCAAATTTGGAACTGTCCACGAGAACGATTAGTTCCTCGGCTTGACCGATTAGCTTTTGCTCCGCTTGGATCAGTAATGGATCACCCTCCATCAGGCCCAATGGGCCGATGCCCTGCGCACNCATAAACATCCGCTTGGCGTAGAAGTTGCGGGTTACGTCATTGTCGAATGGTGACAGGACAATATTCTGTTCGCGGTAAACGATCCCGCCTGACAGCATCACCGTATTCTGGGTGTTCTTCAGCAGATGCTCAGCGATAGGAAATGAATTGGTAAAAACCTGCATCCGGCGCGAAGCCAATGGATGAACCATCTGAAACGTCGTGGTTCCACCGTTGATAATGATTGGCTCACCATCTTCGCAAAGCTCAACAGCGGCAGCGGCAATCGCCTGCTTTTCCGCACTGTTCAGTGTCTCGTTGACGGAAAATGGTCGCCCAGCAAGGCCAACAAACGGCGTTGTTGTTAGTGCTTCGGCACCGCCGCGCACCCGGCGCAGTTGCTTCTGCGNGTCTAGCGTATTGATGTCACGACGCACGGTCGCTTCGGATGCGCCAGTCAATGTGCACAGGTCAATAACAGTCACAAGTGAGCGGTCCTGAACGGCAGATAGAATGACTCTGTGGCGATCGTTTTCGTGCATTGGTTATCCTTTCGGTTGCTCTGAGCGTGGAGCGAATCGCGACAGTATGTCAATCACTATTTGTCACGTTCAATCATTCTGCGACGCAGCATGATTGCTTATGATTGAAAATGATTGACTTGATTGCAGCCTGTCGTCACGTTGGTTCCAAAGAATTCGCCTTAACCCGCCGTCCACGGAGACACACATGACCTCTTCCAAACACAGACAACGTCTTGAAAACAAATGGGATGAATCCCGCGCTGCAAAGATGAGCGAGCCTGAAAAGTTGCTGTATCGCTCAAACCTTCTGGGATCGGACAAGAGAATCACCAACTACGGTGGCGGCAATACGTCAGCCAAAGTGATGCAAGATGATCCTTTGACGGGAGCCGCAACCGAAGTTCTCTGGGTCAAAGGATCGGGCGGGGACGTTGGCTCGATCAAGATGGACGGGTTTTCAACGCTCTACATGGACAAACTGAACGCGCTGCGCGGGCTATATCGCGGAGTTGAGTTCGAAGACGAGATGGTCGCCTACCTGCCCCACTGCACGTTCAACCTGAACCCGCGCGCGGCGTCCATCGATACTCCGCTTCATGCTTATGTGCCTGCAAAACATGTCGATCATATGCACCCCGATGCGATCATCGCAATTGCAGCCGCCAAGGACAGCAAAGCGCTGACGCAAAAGATCTTCGGCGACAGCATTGGCTGGCTTCCATGGAAGAAACCAGGCTACGAATTAGGTCTTTGGCTGTCGGACTTTTGCGAAAAAAACCCAGATGCCAAGGGCGTCGTTCTTGAAAGCCACGGGTTGTTTACTTGGGCGGATGACGCAAAGGACTGCTATGAGCTGACGTTGGGTGTCATTCAGACGGCAATGGATTGGTTTGCCAAGGAAACCGCTGGCAAGGATGCGTTCGGCGGGGCGGCTCACACCAGCCTTAACGCCGATGCTCGCCGTGCAACAGCCGCCCGTCTGATGCCTGCGATCCGTGGATATGTATCCGGCAAGCAGCATATGGTGGGCCACTTCACCGACAGCGAAGCTGTTCTGGAATTCGTCAACGCCAAGGATATGGAACGCCTTGCCGCCCTTGGTACATCTTGCCCCGATCACTTCCTGCGAACGAAAATCTGTCCTTTGGTCGTCGATTTCGATCCAGCAAAGCCGGACGTCAATGCCACTATCGCTGGCCTCNACAAAGCCATTGCGGATTACCGTGTTGGCTATCAGGCCTATTATGATCGCTGCAAACGCGATGACAGCCCTGCGATCCGTGACCCCAACGCNGTCGTCTACCTCATTCCCGGGGTCGGTATGATTACTTTTGCCAAGGACAAAGCGACAGCACGCATTTCTGGTGAGTTCTACGTCAATGCCATCAACGTGATGCGCGGTGCAGATGCGGTCTCTGAATATCAAGGCCTGCCCGAGCAAGAGGCCTTCGATATAGAATATTGGCTGCTAGAAGAAGCCAAGCTGCAACGCATGCCTGCGCCAAAATCCATGGCTGGTCGTGTCGCTTTGGTAACTGGCGGCGCCGGCGGGATCGGTGCTGCCACCGCCGAGCGTTATCTGCGTGAAGGGGCCTGTGTTATGCTGGCCGATATTGACGACGCAGCCTTATCAAAAACCAGCGAAGGTCTTAGTGCAAAATATTCCAGTGATGTGGTGCGCACGGTAAACATGAATGTTACGGATGAGACTGCAGTCGCCTCCGCCTACAGCGCAATTGCTGCCGAGTTCGGGGGAATCGATATCCTTGTGTCTAACGCAGGCATCGCCAGTTCAGCCCCGATTGAGGGAACTTCTCTCGATCTTTGGAACAAGAACATGTCGATCCTCTCGACTGGGTATTTTCTCGTGAGCCGTGAGGCGTTCAAGCTGTTCAAAGTTCAAGACATGGGCGGCGCGGTTGTGTTTGTTGCCTCAAAAAACGGCCTTGCCGCATCCCCCAATGCGTCGGCCTATTGCACCGCCAAAGCATCCGAAATTCACCTTGCACGATGTCTCGCCCTTGAGGGTGCACCCATGGGCGTGCGTGTGAATGTGGTGAACCCCGATGCCGTGCTGAAGGGGTCCAAGATCTGGCAGGGCGAATGGCTCGACCAGAGGGCGGGCACCTATGGAACGGATAAAGATGGGCTGGAGGAAATGTATCGCAACCGCTCCATGCTAAAGCGCTCTGTGCTGCCCGAGGATATCGCGGAAGCCGCCTATTTCCTCGCATCCGATCTGTCGGCCAAATCCACAGGCAACATCATCAACGTCGACGCGGGCAACAAAGAAGCGTTCACACGCTAAGCGCCCGAGGGGGNATACAAAATGAGCTATGAAAACGCGAAAGCTGCCTTCGCCGATTGGGGCGTGGATACTGAAACAGCCTTGAGCAAGCTGGCGGAGATCCCGATCTCCATGCATTGCTGGCAAGGGGACGATGTAGTCGGGTTTGAAACCAAAACCGGTAGTTCTGGCGGCGGCATCCAAGCCACTGGAAACCATCCCGGCCGCGCACGCACACCTGACGAGCTGCGCGCTGATCTGGAGTTTTCTTACTCTATGATCCCAGGCAAGCATCGGTTGAACCTGCACGCCTGTTACCTCGATACCGACCAAAACCCTGACCGCGACGAGATAGAATACAGTCACTTCGCACCTTGGGTCGATTGGGCGAAAGAACAGGGCCTCGGTCTTGATTTCAACCCGACGTTCTTTGCCCACGAAAAGGCCGACGATAATCTGACGCTCAGCCACCCCGATCAGGGCATTCGCGATTTCTGGATCGAACATGGACGACGGTCACGCGACATCGCGGCGCGAATGGGGGCCGCGCTTGGCTCGCCCTGCGTGAACAACGTCTGGGTGCCTGATGGGTACAAAGACACGCCTGTGGCCCGCATGGCACCGCGCCAACGTTTGGAAAATTCGCTAAACGCGATGATGGAGACCTCGCAGGATAAAACGCACATGCTGGACGCTGTCGAAAGCAAACTGTTCGGCATCGGCGTTGAAGCCTGCACCGTGGGCAGCCACGAATTCTACATGGGCTACGCGATCCGTAAAGGCACCTTGCTCTGCCTTGATATGGGGCACTTCCACCCGACTGAAAATGTTGCCGACAAACTCAGTTCGGTTGCCCTATCCGTCGATGAAATCCTGCTCCACGTCAGCCGCCCCATGCGATGGGACAGTGATCATGTGATCCTTCTGGACGACACGATCCTGCAAATGGCACAGGAATTAGTGAGTGCGGACCTGCTGCGGCGCACCCATATCGGGCTCGATTTCTTTGACGCAACGATCAGCCGCACCGCGGCCTGGGTTATCGGTACACGCAACATGCAAAAGGCACTGCTGCGTGCGCTTTTGGCACCTTGGGATGGGCTCAAGTCAGCGGAAAACAAACTCGACTACACGTCCCGCCTGGTTGTCACCGAAGAAATCAAAGACCTGCCCTATGCGACCGTCTGGGCAGAGTTCTGCGAACGAATGGGCGTCCCTTCTGGCCAATCGGTTGTCTCGGACCTTAACCGATACCAAGCAACTGTCGCAGGTCGCGGCTGAATATGCTGCATCCCAACGTGTTGGCGACTTCGAGCGGCAGGTTTGGGTCGAGGAGCTGTCATTCGAGAAAAATCGTCTATGGGCAGCTTTGTACCGCATAGCAGACATCGGGGTAGAATGCAACGAAAGTCCGTTGTCCGCAATTTCCAACTCAGGCGGAGTGGCAGTTAGCTACTGCTCAGGCTATGCCTTGGAGGTCATGCGGGAGCATTTGAAGAAAACATGGACCTGAACATTCTCAACGCCGCCGAAAACCCAATTCCCACTCATGCCTATGCTGCTTTCTTGGCAGTGATTTTAGGAGGCATCCAGCTATCAAGACCCAAGNGTACAAGCTCCCACAAATACCTTGGGTATTCTTGGGTGTTGTTGATGTTGTGGGTGAGTGTCAGCAGCTTTTGGATCCAAACGATCAAAGTAATTGGCCCGTTCAGCCCAATCCACTTTTTGTCGGTATTTACGATCTGGTCAGTTTTTGAGGCGATTAGGTCTGCTCGCAAAGGCGACATCAAGCGCCACAAACGCATCATGAAACTGCTCTATGTGCTTGCGTTGATCGTCACAGGGCTCTTCACGCTCTTGCCGGGGCGCACCATGAACGCTGTCGTATTTGGTGCATGAAGGGCGTTTCGGGAAGATTATGGTGAAGGATATTTCCTGGATATTATAAAAACGCGCGTACCGCTGCAATCCGACCCAACTCAATATCAATCGCACTTACTTGAATGAAGTCTAAGCTAAAATTCACATTAAATTTCTTTAAGTGACAGCGCGCCAAAGTTGCCTGAATTAGCTTGAATCAAGCAATTTTCTCGAAGGCTAACACGCTGATATTAAATACGAAAAAATACCCGACGTTTATGAAGAATTCATAATCTCTTCAAAGCAACAGCTTGCACAGCCTTTTAGGGTGTAAGCCAGACAAGTTTTTCAAAAAGTCGAGGTACTAAAATGATCACATCATGCAAAACAGACGTCACCACCAAATCAACATTCATACAATTCGTGTTCGCACAGTTTCCAGAGCACCTTCACGAGCATGTCGAGCACGAACTGCTCTACCATTTTGAGGAGTTAGAGCAGGGACGCATGACACTGCAGGAGTTTGC
>JGI26083J51738_10001425_pt1 | contig 12865 bp, 10 predicted proteins | sample SaaInl85LU_5_DNA_FD_51738 | JGI IMG/M metagenome (IMG submission 51738)
TAATGAGTCAAAAAAATACTTTTAAAACATTCATCGGGGATATTCCAAAAAACTTATTTTCTGGTTTTGTAGTTTCTTTGATTGCGCTCCCACTAGGTTTGGGCTTGGCTTTGGCCTCAGGAGCACCACCGATATCTGGTATTATTGCTGCTATTGTTGGGGGTACCGTAGTTGCTATNTTAGGAGGTTCTAACGTAACCATTACTGGACCTGGAAACGGTTTGGTGGTTGTTATTTTAGCTGCAATCACAACCCTAGGTACGGGTGCTGATGGTATTATCGATATGAGTCAAGGTTTTTTATATACCTTGGCAGCCATTGTAATTTCTGGTATTATCATGATTGCCCTTGGGTTTCTTCGCTTAGGATCTTTGGGAGATTTCTTCCCTTCTTCTGCCATCCAAGGAATGTTGGCAGCCATTGGTATTGGTATTTTCGCCAAACAGATTCATGTGATGCTAGGGAATTTAGAAGCAAATGGAAGCATTATTGAGTTACTTGTTCAAATTCCAGAAGGAATTTTAAACTTCGTCAATACTGATAATTCGAGTGTTTTGTATGCTGGATTGGTGGGAGTGATTAGTTTGCTCATTATGATTTTTTATAGTAAAATAAGGAATCGTTCTTTTCAATTGATCCCAGCACCTATGTGGATTGTGGTTTTAAGTGTTGGGATGTATTCTTATTTTGAGCTCTTTTCTACCGCACCATATCCTATTGAAAAAAACTTATTGATTGAATTATCCGATGACATATTGTCAAAATTTGCCTTTCCGGATTTTGGAAAAATTTACGAACTGAGTTTTATAAATGCTGTTATTTCCATTACTTTAATTGCAAGTATTGAAAGTTTATTAAGTATCAAAGCAGTTGATAAATTAGATCCTTTAAAAAGACGTTCGAATGTAAATAAAGACATTAAAGCGTTGGGATTGGCCACAGTAATTAGTGGTTTTTTGGGCGGTTTGAATGTGGTGACTGTAATTGCTAGAAGTTCGGTAAATGTAAACAACAAAGGGAGTAACAGATCTGCCAACTTTTTTCATGCAGGCTTCCTCGTCTTATTTATTTTACTATTTGCTTCAGAATTAAAAAAGATACCACTCCCCGCTTTGGCTGCCATTTTGGTCTATACAGGGTATAAATTGGCATCACTAGAAAACTTAAAAAAAGTATTTCGAGTGGGTTCCGAACAGTTAATTATATTTTTAATGACACTTTTAGTTACGATTTCAACAAGTTTAATTACCGGAATTCTCGTTGGAATCATCATTACCTTCATCCTCCATGTCATTATTAATAAAAATATTTTACTCTTTGTTAAAAACATTTTAAAACCCAATGTTTTAATGTTCACTGAGGATGGAAAGTATTATGTGAGTGTAAAAAATTTCTCTTCTTTTTTAAATTTTACAAAATTAAAATCGAAACTGAATCAGATTCCAGAAACTGAAGAAGCTATTGTTGATTTTTCTTTATGCGATTTTGTAGACCATTCGGTTATGGAAAACATGAGTAATTATGCGGAAGCATTTGCTCGAAAAGGGGGTGATTTTGAAGTGATAGGCTTGGACGATTCGAAATCGGGAAGTGAGCATCCTTTTGCATTGCGTAAGATTTTACCAAAACAAATGATTCCTAAAAAAGGGGTATTGACAAAAAGGCAAAAAAACATTCAAAAAATTAGCGAAGAAATGCACTATGCTTATGATGCGTTCTCTGCTATTGAAATGGAAGAATTACCTCAATTTGGTTATTTTAAAACGCGTAAAATAGACAAGGTTTCTAATGTATTGTCTAATGATAATTGTACTATTTTTGATGTGCAATTCTCTGAAGGTGAAATGATTGCAAAACAAGTAATCAAAGCAACCATGTTTCATATTCATACGCAAAGAGAGGTCCCTAATTTTACCTTAGATAAAGAAGGTATTTTTGAATACCTGTATCATTTTGCTGGTTTTAAGGATATTAACCTTGAGAGGCATCCGGATTTTAGCAAGCGTTTTTATTTATTAGGAAAAAATGAAGCAAAAATTAGAACCTTTTTTACGGATGAATTAATTTTGTTTTTAGAAAGTAATAAACAATATCATATCGAAGCGTCTAAAGTGGGGCTACTGATCTTCAGTAACGAACGTTTGGCAAGTGTGAAGGAAATAAAAGCACTGGCCTATTTTGGGGCGAGTTTACGAAAAATTATAGAAAAATGTTAGGATTACAATTTGAAACGAAAACTTCTTGGGCAGACATTGCCAAGGCTGATTTAGCACAAATATTAACAGATCATGCTTTTTTAGAACAAAAGGCAGCTTCAAATGCGGTGTCTATTATCATTAATTATTCGGAAGAAACAGCATTGGTAAAAGAGATGAGCAACATTGCCATAGAAGAAATGCAGCACTTTAAAATGGTGCATTTGTTAATGGTGAAAAGAGGCATGGTTTTAGGGAGAGAGCAAAAGAATGATTATGCGATTCGCCTTCAAAAATTCTTTGCAAAAACTCAAGATAGAACGGTTGCTTTGGTACAACGTTTGTTAGTAGCGGCTTTGATTGAAGCGAGAAGCTGCGAGCGTTTTAAGGTTTTTTCTGAAAATATGGAGGATCTAGAATTGTCAAAATTCTACAAAAACCTCATGATCTCGGAAGCCAACCACTATACTACTTTTTTAACCTTGGCAAGGTCTTACCAAGATCGTGCTATTGTTGATGAAAAATGGAATGCTTTGCTAGCTTTTGAGGCAACTATGATGAAAGATCGTGGAAATGTTGCCAAAATCCATGGATAAAAAAGTAGGTATTGTTTAAATAATTTAACGGATGTTTACCTGGTCTGGAACATCGATAAATAGCATTAGCCCAATCTTTTAAACAAATAATACTTCACAAACGATACTTTGACACCCTAATAAAANATGTTTAGTAAAGACGATTCTGAAAAATTACGAAAAGAATTCTGGACTTCATTTGGAAAATCCTTTCCTCGAAAATGGTTATTGTACAATACCAAAATTAAAGGGGTTGCTTTTAAATTTCAGGCAAATCGAAAGCAAGCATGTGTATGCTTGGATTTTGAAAATCCAGATGAAGTGGCCAATCTTTTGTATTATGATCAACTATTGTCTTTAAAGAGCCTTTTAGTTAAAGAGCACTTGCCAGAAGTTATTTTTGATGATGCCTATTTACTTGACAATGGAAAAGTAATTCAGCGTATTTATGTTCCGTTTGCAGAAAAATTTAGCATTTATAATAAAAACACTTGGCAGCAATGCTACGAGTTTTTTGTTGCTTCGATGAATGAATTTGAGCTGTTCTTCAATGAATATGAAACGGTTATTAAAAATATTTAATTTTTTTTATAGGCACACGCTAAGGATTGGCGTGGAAATCCTTTTTTGGGAAAACGCCCAAAAAAGATTGCAACAAAATCCTGACCAAGCACTTGGGCTTGGGAGCGCCCAAAAAAACTATTTTAGAAATGGAATGCTTAAGGGATATTTTGGTGCTTGTCCACTATTTGCTTTGATGGCATTTACAATGCTTAAGGGATATTTTGGTGCTTGTCCACTATTTGCTTTGATGGCATTTACAATGTGGAAAACAAATGCGATGATGGCAATGGCAATGATTCCAAGAATGCCCAATCCTAGCAATAAAACTAAAGGAATACAGAGGATTAGGTAGATAAAAATAGAGATTCTAAAGTTTAAAATTGCTTTTCCGTGCTGATCCATTCCTTCAATATCATCTTTCTTAGTGAGCCACAATACTAAAGGCACAATAAAACCCACCAATACCGGTAATATAATCTAATAACTGACTTAAATGGGTAAATACGAGTAACTGATTGTCTTTTTTCATGGGTTTGCTGCCTATATTTATTTTATTTATAAATAAGACGCTTGATTTTGATTATTGTTACAGGCTTTTTTTTCTTGAACAAAATTACCTGCGTATCTTTGTAATATGATTCATAAGGATACCATTATCGCACTCGCAACTCCATCTGGAGTGGGCGCTATTGCTGTCATTAGACTTTCTGGTGAAAACGCCCTTCAAATTGTGGATGCAAACTTTAGGTCTGTGAAAAAAAATAAGGTTTTAAAAAATGCAAAAACACATACGATTCATTTAGGACATATCATAAACAAGGGTGTGGTACTAGATGAAGTATTGGTGGCTGTTTTTAAAAATCCGCGTTCGTATACGGGAGAAAATGTAGTGGAAATATCTTGTCATGGTTCTCGTTTTATTCAGCAAGAAATTATTCAATTGTTTTTAGAGAAAGGTTGCCGAATGGCCGATAATGGAGAGTTTACCATGCGGGCTTTCTTAAACGGAAAAATGGATCTAAGTCAGGCAGAAGCAGTTGCTGATGTGATTGCTTCAAATTCTGCTGCGAGTCATCAGATGGCGATACAGCAGATGCGGGGTGGCATTAGCAATGAACTGAAAGAATTGCGGACTCAATTGTTAGACTTTGCGGCGTTGATTGAATTAGAATTGGATTTCTCTGGGGAAGACGTTGAATTTGCCGACCGCAGCAAATTTAAAGAATTAGTAGCAAAAATCTCGTTTGTTTTAAAACGGTTGATTGATTCTTTTGCCTTTGGAAATGCCATGAAGAATGGGATTCCGGTTGCCATAATTGGGGAACCAAATGTGGGAAAATCAACTTTATTAAATACGCTTTTAAACGAGGAAAAAGCCATTGTTTCTGAAATTGCAGGAACTACCAGAGATGCGATTGAGGATGAATTGATTATTGAGGGGGTTGCTTTTCGATTTATTGATACTGCAGGAATTCGCCAAACGAAGGATGTGGTGGAAAATATTGGTATTAAAAAAACCTATGAAAAGGCTGAAAATGCACAACTGATTGTTTTCTTATTGGATTCAAATAAATTCTCGCATGCGAGCGATCTCTTTTTAGAGGAAATTGAAACGATTAAGAAACGTTTTCCAAACAAACGACTGCTAGTGATTGCCAATAAAACGGATACCTTATCTTGTCATGATCGTGCCATTTTGGAATCGGAAATTGCGGATATAATTTTACTTTCTGCCAAAGAAAAGACAGGAATTACTGCATTGAAGGAGGCCTTAACTTCTTTGGTAAATACTGGGGCGTTGAGTAATAATGAAACCATTGTAACCAACTCGCGACATTTTGAAGCATTGCACAATGCACTCATAGCCATCTCNTCTGTACAACAGGGAATTGATTTGAAAATATCTACAGATTTATTTTCGATTGATATTCGTGAATGCTTGCGTCACCTTGGTAATATTACGGGGGAGTATGATGTGGATAAGGATATTTTAGGGCATATTTTCTCTAATTTTTGTATTGGAAAGTAGTTTTCAATTTTCTGCCATTCGGTATGCAGGTCGTATCCTAAATTAGCACTTTTGTGAAAATAGCAAAATTGAGTTTTAAACAATCTGAGTTTTTAAAAACAAATACCTATTTTTTAGGGGGCATTCACCTTCATCAAATTAATAAAAGTTTATTAGAGATAGGTATTACTGGATTTGTTTCCACGTCGTCTCCCAAAACAGCAGGTTTATTTTTCTTTCGGAATTGAGTGCTAATTTGTAGGTATTACTTAACCAATCAATTCCATCTCTAAAACTTCCAAAGACTTTCCCTTGGTTTCTGGTAAGGTTTTCATTAAAACAAAAAACCCCATAAGAGCAATGGCTCCAAAGATAAAGAAGGTGGCAGCATTTCCTATGATTGACAATTCCCACGGAAAAACCAACTGCACCAACGAACTGATAAGTGAATTTACAAAAGCAATGATACCAATGGCCAAGCCTCTGTATTTAATAGGGTATAGTTCTGACAATAACACCCACATTACAGGGCCTAGTGAAAATGCAAAGCAGGCAATAAAACCTAAGATTCCTATTAAAATCAGATTGGCATTGATGGCCGTAGCAGCAGCTAAAATAGCCCCATCATTTTTACGATAGGTTTGGTTGCCTAATACCGATTTTAGGGCGGTTTTAAAAGCGACATCATTGGTAAATTCTTTGTCGGCCAGTGGCAATAGTTTCTCAGAATTTGGAAAGTTGAACTGACTCATTTTTTCGGACGAAATCTTGAAGGTAGCTTCATGAAAGCCATAAGCACAAACTAAAAGACTGATCGCAATTCCTGCGGTTCCAATTAATAGTAGTGGCCTCCGCCCCATTCGATCAATCAAATAGATGGCAACAAAGGTAAAAATCACAGAAATCGTACTCAATAAAACCCCAGAAGAAAAAGCGGCATCTGTACCAATGCCTGTTTGTTTAAAAATAGAAGTCGCATAGAAATAAACCGCATTGATTCCTGTAATTTGTTGTAATACGCCTACCACTAGGCCAATCGTTAAAATAAACCTCAATGATGGTTTTAGGATCTCCTTAATTTTTAAAGGAGTTTTATTTTTATCGGCTTGAAGATTCTCTTCTATAGCCTTACTTTCTATTGCCCCCCTTGACGCTCCATGAATTTTTACCAATACTTTTTTGGCTTCTGAAAACCTTCCTTTTAAATACAACCAACGTGGGCTATTTGGAACAAAAAACAAAAGAATAAAATAGCATAAAGCGGGAATTAACTCCACGCCTAGCATCCATCTCCAAATATTTTCATCAGTAAGAAATGTACTTTCTGAGGTATTGTATTTATTAAAGAAATAATTGCTTAAAAAGGCGGCAAAAAAACCAAAAACGATATTCAACTGTTGTATTGAAACTAACTTACCTCTATTTTCTGGGGTCGATATTTCTGCTATATAGATGGGCGCCAACACCAATGCTGCACCAAAAGCAATTCCACCAATAATTCGAGCGATATAGAGCAGCTCATAAGAAATTGCGACTGCAGACAATATCGCAGAAATTGCATACAGNAAGGCCACAAAAAGAAGTAATTTTTTTCTTCCGAAATGATCACTCAATCTGCCTGAAAACAACATGGAAAACATAGCAGCAAAAGAAGGGGCACTTACGACCCACCCAGATTGAATTTCGGATAAATTAAATGCGGGCCCTGCATAGGACATAACACCTGAGATAATACCTGCATCAAAGCCAAAAAGAAAACCTCCCAGTGCAACAATAAAACTGATAAAAATGATGTATGCCCTCTGATTCATAATTAATGTTATATTTAAAAAAGTAAATTTAACTTAATTATGATAAATAGCATTGTGCTTTTGAATACAAATTAAAAAAGATAAACCAATCAGAAAAACGAATTGACATGTAAAAACTAATAAGAGACTTCGGTTTTGATATTGAACAGCCTCTAAATGTATAGTACAGCAATTAATATAGAATTAAACAAATTCAAAAAACTATTTCAAGAACAAATCAAAAAGTAATAATTACTTTTGTACTTGATAAAAACATCAATTTTTTAAAAAAAAGTTTGTATTAATTTAATTTCAATGATAAAGAAAACGCCCAATTATATTCAATACATCGTTAAAAATGTCTTCTTTTTATTTCTATTTAATGTGTTATTTAGAATTATTTTTTACAATTTTTCAATGGAATTGGAAGGGCTATCGGCAAATGAAATTCGAAAATCTTTTTTATTAGGAATTCGGTTTGATTTAAAATTGGCCATCCTTTCCTTTTTTCCATTAGCGCTTTTGATATTGATTGTAAATTATCGTTTTTTTACAAAAAGGATCTACAAGAAAATAAACACTATTTATTTGACTGCTACCTACCTCGTTATTTTACTTTTTTATGTGGTAGATTTTGGACACTACGAATACCTTGCAATGCGCGTAGACGCAAGTGCACTTCGTTTTTTAAGTAATTTAAAAATCTCTTCTCAAGTTTTATTTGAAAGTTATCCTGTTTATAAAGGATTTTTTGGCCTTGTCGTCTTTGGTTTTATAAGTTTTAAATTTGCAAATCACCTCTACAAAAAAAACAACACAACGCAAAAGGTGCGCTCTAAGAAAATAAAAGCGTGCTATTTTATTGGAATTTTTCTTTTGCTTTCTTTTGGCGTTTACAACAGTATTACTCACTATCCTTTACGATGGAGTGAAGCCTTTTTTTCAAAAAAGAATTCTGTAAATCAATTTGGACTAAATCCGATTCTATATTTCTTTGATAGTTTTGCGTTTAGAAGCGAAGGCGTTGATATGGAAAAGTTGCAAACCTATTATCCTGTGATTGCAGCCCATCTAAATTTATCAAAAGACAGCATTTCTTTTGAGAAAAAGGTAACTTTTACAGACCCATATCAAGAAAAACCCAATGTGATTTACGTGATGTTAGAATCTACGGGAACTGCCCCTATGAGCTTCTATGGAAATCCATTGAACAGTACACCAAAAATGGATTCAATCCTAAAAGAGAGTGCGAGTTTTTCTAAATTTTATGTTCATAAGCCTGGGACAGCAGGAAGTGTTTTTGCTAGTATTACCGGCTTGCCTGATATCGATGATGTGAAAACAGTTTCTAGAAATCCGTTAGCAATCGATCAGCGAATTATTTTTGATCAATACAAGGGATATGAAAAAAGATATTTCATTGGGGGAAGCGCCAATTGGGCAAATATTAGAGCCGTTTTCCAATCGAATATAGAAGGGTTGAAAATTTTTGAGGAAGGTAGTTTTGAAGAAGAAATAAGAGCGGATGTTTGGGGAATTGACGATTACGAACTGTTCAAAGAATCAAACAAAGAACTCAAAAAATTACATCAAAAAAAACAACCATTTGTTGCCTATATTCAAACAGCCACCAATCACATGCCCTTTACAGTTCCAAACAAAAAGGAAACGTTTAGGCCAATACTTGAAAAGGAGATTTCAGAAAAAACATTACTCAAAGGTGGGTTTCGATCTTTAGGACAGTTGAACGGCATTCGATACTTAGATTTTAATGTGGCGCGTTTTTTGGAAAGAGCCAAAGAAGCAGGCTATTATGACAATTCTATATTTGTCTTTTTTGGAGACCATAGAGGCGGTATGAAGCGATTGAATTTTTTGGATGACAATGAAGATGATTTAGGAATTCAAGTGCATCATGTGCCATTTTTTATACATGCACCAAAGTACATAAAACCTCAGGTGCTAGACAAATATGCCAAATTGGTAGATGTGTTCCCAACCGCAACAAGTTTGGCCAAATTAGACTATACAAACTATACGCTTGGAAGAGATTTACTAGACAGTACAAACACAGACACAGCAGCCTTTGTATACATTCAAAGTAAAGGAGAAAGAGCGGTCGGTTTAATTAAAGATGGTTTTTATTATGAAAAAACAAACATTTCTAAAAAAGCCAGTTTGTATCGATTGGATGCCAAAGAACAAATAGATATTAAAGAACAAAATCCGTGGATAGCACAAAGCATGGACAGCCTGCTCTCTGGATATTATTACAGCACTAAGTATTTGTATTTCAACAATAAAAAATTAACGGAATAATCGATGATCAACCTTACGATACAAAAAGTAATAACCTCGGGCCAATAATACCCCCAAAAGCATTCCTAATGAGACATCTATTGGGAAATGAACTCCCAAATACAATCTGCTGTAGGCGAAAAGTAGTGGAAAGCAAATAATCAAATAAATATACCTGTATTTTGCTCTCAACACAAGAATGGTAAATACAGCAAAAAATGTTGAAGTGGCTGCGTGACCAGACACAAAACTAAAACTTTGGGGTTTTATAAACGTTCTTAAAATTTCTTGTATTTCAGGATCGTTATTGGGACGCAATCTTGCGGTAGAATTCTTAATTAAATTCACAAATTGATCGGAAAATGCGACGAGTAAAATCATGGAAAAAATGATAAAACCTCCACGTTTCCATCCGTTTGATTTGATCACTAAATAGAAGATTAAAATAAACAATGGAGACCAACTGAATTGATTGGTTATTAATAACCAAAAAGAGTCCCATTGCTCGTTTCCTAAACTGTTTAAAAAAACCAAAAGATCTTTGTCTTTTTGTAAAAGAGATACTATCAAATTACTTTCCAACTTTTAAAATTTCTACTTCAAAAATGATATCTGCTTTGGGAGGAAATATTCCACCTCCTTTTTCACCATAAGCAATATAGTATGGAATAAAAAGGCGTGCCTTTTCTCCTTCTCTAAGCTTCTTTAAACCTTCTTTAAATCCCGTAATTAAGGGTCTTTCTTTATTGTCTAACTGAAACGTAAACGGTTTTTTACCGGCATCTAAGGTAGATTGCAATCTCTTTCCATCTCCTAAAAATAAAGTGAAGTTGATTGTGATTGGCTGGTTATCAACCACTTTTTTACCACGGGTACTTTTCAACTTTAGAACCTTTAAACCAGATGCCGTTGCCCTAACTTTATCTGCTCCTAATTTTGTGTAATTTGCCGTTTTTGCTTCTAAAAATTGATTATATCGGACTTGTTCTGCTTTTTTTGTTGCCGCAAGTTGTTCTTTCTGAGCATTGGCAACAGTAACTTCTGCAGCTAAAAATGTTTTTGAAGCATCAAAATTTTCAGCCTTCTCTCCGACTCTAAGAATTTTTACAGCGAATATGGTGTCTGATTGTTTGATAGCATGAACAACGTCTAGTCCTTGCACAACATTCCCAAAAATACTATGTTTACCATTCAACCAAGGGGTTGGTTTGTGGGTTATAAAAAACTGACTTCCGTTGGTATTGGGCAAGCCTGGATTTGCCATTGATAAAATACCTGCAGCATCGTGCTTGTATTTAAAACCTCCAGTGCTATCTTTTGGGAACTCATCGGCAAAAAGGTATTTAGAGCCGCCGCTACCCGATTCTACATCATCTCCTGCTTGAATTATAAAATTAGGAACAACGCGGTAAAAACGAAGCCCGTCATAGAAGTTTTTCCCACTGAATTTACCCCCTACTTTGGGATGTGTCCCTTCTGCCAAACCCACAAAATTGGCAACTGTTAACGGGGTATCTTCTGGATATAATTCTAAAAGAATATTCCCTTTACTCGTTTGCATATCTACATAAAGTCCGTCATTTAACTCATTGTAAGTTGACTTAGGGACCGGATCTGCATAAAGTTCGTCATTTAACTCATTGTAAGTTGACTTAGGGACCGGTTTACAAGAAACGATAATCGTCAGCAGTAGGATTACTATTTTATAATTCTTCATTATTTACTTTAGAATTTCCAACAACTCAACTTCAAAAATCAATGTAGAAAATGGTTTAATCAATGCACCTCTTTCTTGGGTACCATAAGCCAATTCTTGAGGAATAAAGAATTTGTATTTAGACCCCTCATTCATCAACTGCAATCCTTCTGTCCAACCTTTAATTACTTGATTCAATGCAAAGACTGAAGGAGTTCCTCTGTCTACAGAACTATCAAATACTTCACCAGCAATTGTCGTTCCATGGTAATGTACTTTGACTCTTGTGGAAGGACCTGCTGGTTTTGGTCCTTTTCCTTGCTTCATCACCAAGTACTGCAAACCACTTGCCGTCGTTTTTACTCCTGATTTTGTTTTGTTAGCTTCTAAAAACGCAATTCCTTCTTTTTTAACACCTGAAAATTTTAAGGCCGCTTCTTTGTCTTTTTTAGCAAACTGCGCTTTTCTTTTTTCCAATTGTAATTTTTGGAAAAACGGTTTTAAGATTCCGTTCAAATCTTTGGGATTGATCAAAAGATTTAATGAGTCCATTCCGTTTCTAAAACCTTGTTGGTATAAATCAACATCTGCTTTGTCCCAATTTGCTTTGATCTTTACTGCCATATCCAATCCTAAGGAATAACTTACAGAATCCAACTCGTTCTCTAATGACTTCTTTTCTACTTGTTGATTGTTACAGGATACTAGGCTTGTTAAAAAAGCTGCAAATGCTAGGTTTTTAATTGTTTTCATCTTTCTTTTTTTTAATATTTAATAATGTTACGGTACTTTTTATCGTTTGATTTACTTCAATTTTATTGCCATCTCCAGCAATTCCAAATGCATGATAAGAAGGAATTACAAAGGTAACAATTTCACCAACTTTCATCAACTTTATTCCTTTTTGTAGTCCGGAAATAAAATCTTCTTTGTCAATTTTATATTTTTTTACTCCAAGAGATTCTTGACTATACAGCACGGATCCTTGTAAGTCAGTAATATTATATTCTAAAAGAACTTCGTCACCAAATGCTGGGAGCGGGCTGTTCTCTTGTATTTTATTGTGATAAACATACCAAAACCCACTTTTGGAAACCTCATAGATTTGGGTAGTGTCTTTGTCAATGTACATTTGTATTTGTGCAACTTCTTGAGCATTTAACGCTTTTGAGGTTGCAACGGTTTCAGAAAGTAATGTTGAAGATGGTCTTGGATTCACAGGTCTTCTTGCTTCATTCTTTGAGCATCCGTAACAGAATAAAACCAATAAAAAAATTCCTTTAATTTTCATACGATGCAGCTAATTCTTGTTGATATGTTACAACTAATGAAGTGAATTTAGCAACCGTTTCCTCCATCGATAAGTCTGACTTACCTCCGGCAGCATTATCGTGTCCTCCACCCTCAAAATGGTTTCTTGAGAATTGATTTACTGAAAAAGTGCCTTTCGATCGGAAAGAGATCTTAACAATATTTTGCTCTGCATCTTCAATAAAAATGGCGGCAAAAATAATTCCTTTGAGCGATAACGCATAATTGACAATTCCTTCCGTATCTCCTTTTTGAAAATCAAAACGTTTTTTCTCTTCATTGGTAATCGTGATATAGGCTGTTTTACAATCTGGTACAATTTTCATATTACTCAATGCTAGTCCTAACAACAATAATCTGTTATAAGAGTTTGCATCATAAACGTTGTTATGAATCTTATCGTTTTCTGCACCCTTGTCAATTAAGTC
>JGI26083J51738_10001439_pt1 | contig 12799 bp, 12 predicted proteins | sample SaaInl85LU_5_DNA_FD_51738 | JGI IMG/M metagenome (IMG submission 51738)
AGATGATGCCCACATTTTTTGCACACCAGATCAATTAAATGAAGAGTTTCAAAATGTTATAGACTTGGTATTGTATGTCTTTGGTTCGTTAGGGTTTGAAAATTTTTCAACACAAGTTTCTATTCGTGATCCAAAAAATCCAGAAAAGTATATTGGATCTTCAGAAGTTTGGGACAAAGCAGAACAAGCAATTATTAATGCTGCAAATGCCAAAGGATTAAATTATATTATAGAAACTGGCGAAGCTGCTTTTTATGGACCTAAATTAGATTTTATGGTCAAAGATGCACTTGGAAGACAGTGGCAACTCGGGACGATTCAAGTAGATTACAACTTACCCGAACGTTTCGATTTAACTTACAAAGGTACTGACAACGAGCTACATAGACCTGTAATGATTCATCGTGCACCTTTTGGAAGTATGGAACGATTTGTGGCAATATTATTAGAGCATACGGGCGGAAATTTCCCACTCTGGTTAATGCCAGAACAAGTAATTATATTAACAATTAGCGAGAAATATGAAAAATACGCTCGAAAAGTTTTAAATTCGCTAGAAAATAACGAAATTCGCGCCCTCGTAGACAATAGAAATGAAACAATGGGTAAGAAAATTCGGGATGCAGAAATGCAAAAAGTCCCTTATATGATTATCGTTGGTGAACAGGAGGAGCTCGACGGAACCATAAGTGTTAGAAAACACGGTGGAGATGATTTAGGCACAATTANTGTGGAATCGTTTACATCAATTATAAAAGAAGAAATTAAAAAAACATTAAAAGAATTTTAAGTTTAACTAAAATATAAAGCCATAGCAATACGTAGAAGAAGAGACAGAGGTCCTCTAAGAATTATTAAAGAAGATCAACACAAGATCAACAGAAAAATCACCGCACAAGAATTAAGACTTGTTGGTGATAATGTTGAAGTTGGTGTATATAGTTTATCTCAAGCCTTAGCAATCGCTAAAGAGCAAGAGGTTGATTTGGTAGAGATTTCACCAAAAGCTGTCCCTCCTGTATGTAAAGTAATGGATTACAAAAAGTTTCTTTACGAACAAAAAAAACGTGATAAAGCAATCAAATCAAAAGCTACGAAAGTAGTGGTTAAAGAGATTCGTTTTGGNCCNCAAACTGACGATCATGATTATGCTTTTAAGAAAAAACACGCCGAAAAGTTTTTAAAAGAAGGAGCAAAATTGAAGGCCTTTGTGTTTTTCAAAGGACGTTCAATCATATATCAAGAACAAGGTCAAATTTTATTATTGCGTTTAGCGCAAGATTTAGAAGACCTTGGAAAGGTAGAACAAATGCCAAAATTAGAAGGGAAACGTATGATTATGTTCATTTCCCCAAAGAAAGTAAAATAAGCGAAGTAACTAAATAAAAGGAGAAGATGCCTAAAATGAAAACCAAATCTAGTGCCAAGAAACGTTTTAAATTAACGGGTACTGGAAAAATCAAAAGAAAGCATGCGTTTAAAAGCCATATTCTAACGAAGAAGTCTAAAAAACGTAAGCTTGCTCTCACGCACAGTACATTAGTACATGCGAATGATGACGCAAACATTAAACAGCAATTACGTTTAAAGTAATTACGTTGTTAAGGTTAAAATTATTTTATAAACCATGGAGTTAGGCCATTAAAAGTATTCAACAAATTGAATCGCCTACTACAAAAAACACTTAAGAAATGCCAAGATCAGTAAACTCAGTGGCCAAAAGAGCCCGAAGAAAAAAAGTATTAAAACAAGCTAAAGGATACTTTGGAAGACGTAAAAACGTATGGACAATTGCTAAGAATGCAGTTGATAAAGCCATGCTTTATTCTTACAGAGATCGTAGAAATAAGAAAAGAACATTCCGTGCTTTATGGATTATGCGTATCAACGCAGGAGCCAGAGCTCACGGATTATCGTATTCACAATTTATTGGGAAACTAAAAACGCATAACATCGAACTAAACCGTAAGGTTTTAGCTGATTTGGCGATGAATAATCCTGAAGCTTTCAAAGCTATTGTAGACAAAGTAAATTAAGGCACTAGCCTATTGTATCATATTCGCTTATAAAAAAGCCTCGCAATGCGAGGCTTTTTTTTATTTATATAGGATTCTAAACATTTATTAAGTATTGATTTAATCTTTGTTTGATTTATAAACATGTGGATTTTCAACAATTCCTTTTTTAAATACTTTTCTCAAATTCATTCTTAAAAAAGAATCAATTTTAAGAATATAGTTTCTAATTTTTTGATGGGGTCTTCCTCTAAATGTAGTGACATGAAATTTGTCTGTTTTAGAAAGAGCAGTAGACGAAAAGTAATAATTAGAAACACAATTACGGGAAGCATCAACCGTAACAGGGCTTACCGAATGCCATGACTTATTATGAGTTGCCATTACAATTAGACGATTAAACCGAGAGTGTAAAGTGATTTGATCCTGTTTTAAACCTCTTGGCCAAATTTGTAAATGCCCCCCATTGGAGTCCTTCCAATTAGGAGAGACATAAAATAATAAATTCAACACTCGCCAACGGTTTCGTTCTTTATCGTGAGAATTATCGAGATGTGGATTTAAAAATTGGGAATGTTTCATTGAGGACAATCCTCCTGCATACAGATTTTTGTCTGGCACAAGGTCTTTGATTTCACAAACTTCTTTAATTAAATTTACAACACGATCGTCTTGAAATGCATAAATGAGTTCTTCTAAAATTTGTGGATACTGGTTCATTTGAACCCCTATATACTTGTTTTCACGAATGCTTTTCTTGAGAACCATCTTGTCATGTGATGGAAACTGACTGTTAATGTAATCTGTTATTTCTGGAGGTAATAAATCATCTATAAAAAAATAGCCGATTTGATTTTTAGATCCCTGATACTGTGTTTTAATGCGGTCTTTTTCTTGAATAATTCTTTTCACAATCAACTGCGCTAAATCTGTTCTAAGGAGCGATGGTATTGAATTCATGTTAGAGAAATATAATCATTAAAAATTAGGTTTTTTGTTTTTTCTTACGGGCAGCAGGAAATAATACATTGTTTAGAATGAGTCGGTAGCCTGGAGATGTAGGATGTAAATCCAATTCGGTTTTTGGGTCTCCTACTCTATGTGTATAATCTTCGGGATCGTGACCTCCGTAGAACGTAAAAAATCCTTTTCCTTTGATTCCATGGATGTAACGCGCTTCTCCGTTGGATTTATTTTCACCCAAGACAAGTACATTTGACTTGATTTGATCTCTAGAATAGGATGTGGTTTGTCCCATAAACCCTTTCACAAGTGCTGTATGATTTTGATTGAGCATGGTTGGAATGGGATCCCATTTCGCAGAATATTCCATAAGCGAAAAGTAATCTAACTCTTTTGGAATTTGACGTCTTTGGGTCATATCGATGCTTGAAAATTCATAAACTTTTGGGTCGCGTTCCAATATAAAATCTTTAAAAGCAAAGGTTTTAGAGAAATCTAGCTGCGCTTGATAATTAGGAGTGCTGCCATCTCCGTCAAACATTGGCTCACATATATCGAGTGATTCAGCGGCCAAAGCAATGTCAAAACTATCTGTAGCACTACACATGGCAAACATAAAACCCCCACCCAATACATATTCTCTAATTTTTTGAGCCACTGCTAATTTTTCTTTAGAGACTTTACTATACCCTAAACTGCTCGCAAGTTTTTCGGCGGTTTTTTGTTGTTCAATATACCAAGCAGCATTTCTATAAGCTCTGTAGAATTTACCATATTGTCCTGTAAAATCTTCATGATGAAGGTGCAACCAGTCATAAAGCAACAAAGCATCATTCAAAACTACCGTGTCATAAATGAGTTCGTAAGGAATTTCTGCATAGGTTAAAACCATGGTTACAGCATCATCCCAAGGTTGTTTTCCACTAGGGGAATAGACTGCAATTTTAGGAGCTTTTTCAAGGATCACAGCTTCCATATTTTTACTCGGACTGCTAATTTCTTGAAGAATAGCTTCGGTTTCGGCATCACTAATGAGTTCGTAAGATACCCCTCGGATAAGGCATTCTTTTTCGATAGTGTCTCTAAAGGGCAACAAAAAAGAGCCGCCTCTATAATTGAGTAACCATTTGACATTTTCTTGTTTATTTAAGGTCCAATACGTAATTCCGTAGGCTTTCAAATGATTTTTTTGACTCTCGGCATCCATTGGAATTAGAATGTAGGAAGCATGAATTTGAAAGGATAATACTAAAAAAAGACTCCGTAATAAGTGTTTCATTCCTTAAATATAATCAAAAAAATATTTAAACGGATTTAATAGGGCGTATCATCATCAGAATCTCCAAATGCATCACTTGGGTCGACTCTAAAATCCTCTTGTTTAAAGGTGTCATCATTGGCAGCAGCATTCATTTTTGAATGAAATTCTGTATCAAATGGCGAATCAAAATCATCGAGATTATCAAACTTCCCTAAATGTCCAATGAATTTTAAACGGATATTATCTAACCCACCATTACGGTGTTTTGCAATGATAAATTCTGCTTGACCTTCCGAAGGCGTATGTTGTTCATCATCCCATTCGTCAATTTTATAATATTCTGGACGATAAATAAACGACACAATATCTGCATCTTGCTCAATCGCTCCCGATTCTCTCAGATCCGATAGCAACGGACGTTTGCTTCCACCACGAGTTTCGACAGCTCTGGATAATTGAGATAAGGCAATTACGGGAATGCTTAATTCTTTTGCGAGGGCTTTCAAGTTTCGGGAAATCATAGAGATTTCTTGTTCACGGTTGCCACTTTTTTGACTACCTCCTGCCGTCATAAGTTGTAAATAATCCACCACAATCAGTTTGATGCCATTTTGAGAGGCCAATCGACGTGCTTTAGCTCTTAAATCAAAAATGGATAAGGAGGGTGTATCATCTATAAATAATGGTGCTTTTTCTAGAGCTTTGACTTTTACATTTAATTGTTCCCATTCGTGTTTTTCGAGACGCCCTGTACGTAATTTTTCCGAATTCAGTCCAGTTTCGGAAGAAATCAAACGTGTAATTAATTGAACGGACGACATCTCTAATGAAAAAAAGGCGACAGGAATACTTTGAGTTACTGCAATATTACGTGCCATCGATAGAGTCAAGGCGGTTTTACCCATACCGGGTCGTGCTGCTATGATAATTAAATCACTTTCTTGCCATCCAGAGGTTAACTTGTCTAGTTTATCAAATCCTGAAGGGACTCCTGAAAGTCCTTCTTTGTTGGAAATTTCTTCAATTTTTTTCTTGGCTTGAAATACTAAATCTTGTGCTGTTTCGGTTGATTTTTTAATATTTCCTTGGGTGACTTCATACAATCGTGATTCGGCCTTGTCTAATAAATCAAAAACATCTTTGGTTTCATCAAAGGCATCTTCTATAATTTCATTTGAAATTTTAATTAAACTACGCTGTATAAATTTTTGTAAAATAATACGTGCATGAAATTCAATATGAGCTGAAGAAGATACTTTTTGAGTTAATGAAATAAGATAGAAATCTCCTCCTATTAAATCAAGTTTTGAGTTTTTACGTAATTGGGTTGAAACGGTCAATAAATCGACAGGTTCACTATTTTCAAATAATTGAAGAATCGCTTCAAAAATATATTGATTGGCTTCTTTATAAAAAGCATCCGTACTAAGAATATCAATTACTTCATCGACTCCTTTTTTATCAATCATCATTGCTCCTAGAACAACTTCTTCTAAGTCAATAGCTTGAGGTGGGATTTTTCCTTTTTCCAAACTAATGAGTGAGCTTTTATCGGTTTTGTAAACTTTTACTGGTGCTGGCTGCTTCATGTGTATTTAATAATCATTTCTATGATAAATTCTATTTAAAATCTCCCTAGTTCTATAAACGAAAGTACTTAAAATATGAGGATTAATTGTAGTATATTAATGACGGATACTCAACAATTCAACTGTTTATAAGTTCAAAATATTGTTAATAAGCATTAAAAAAGTCAAGCGAAACACTTGACTTAATTTTCATACGATGAAGTTTATAACTTAATCTTGATAGACCCCCATTTGAGAGTACTTTTCCATACGTTTATCAACCAATTCTTTTGGTGATAAGTTTTTAAACTCCTGATACGATTTCACAATCTTGTTGGAAACTGTTGTAAATGTTTGTTGACGATCTTTGTGAGCACCTCCAAGGGGTTCTTTTACAATTTCATCCACCAATTTCATTCGCTTCATATCTTTCGCTGTTAGCTTTAACGCTTCGGCTGCTTGTTCTTTATATTCCCAACTTCTCCATAAAATAGAAGAGCACGACTCTGGTGAGATTACAGAGTACCAAGTATTTTCTAACATTAAAACTTTGTCTCCTACTCCTATTCCGAGGGCACCTCCTGAGGCACCTTCACCAATAATGACGGTGATGATTGGAACTTTTAATCGTGTCATCTCGAGAATATTTCGAGCGATGGCTTCGCCTTGTCCACGTTCTTCGGCTTCTAATCCAGGGTAAGCCCCGGGAGTGTCTATCAATGACACCACAGGGATCCCAAATTTTTCGGCAGATTTCATCAAGCGCAAAGCTTTCCGGTAGCCCTCTGGATTGGCCATTCCAAAGTTTCTGTACTGACGCATTTTAGTATTATATCCTTTTTGTTGACCAATAAACATAAAGCTTTGATCTCCAATTTTTCCCAATCCACCAATCATCGCTTTATCGTCCTTAAAGTTTCGATCCCCATGAAGCTCCAAAAATGAATCTCCACAAATAGCGTTGATATAATCTAAGGTATAGGGTCTGTCGGGATGTCTTGATAACTGAACGCGCTGCCAAGGAGTTAAGTTTTTATAAATATCTTTTTTGGCGAGTTCTAGTTTCTTTTGAATCTGAATACAAGTTTCAGATACATCTACATCACTTTCCTCTCCAATAATTTGACATTTTTGTAATTGATCTTCTAGTTCCTTTATAGGTAACTCAAATTCTAAATATTCCATAGAAATTCAAGATTAGTATTTAGTTAGAATGCAAATATAAAACTTTAATAGATTTCAAAGGTTAGATTTTAGGTTTATTGATGTTTTTAAACACGGCATTAAGAAGTACCGTAGATATTATAAGGCCGGCACCGAGGTAAAATAACGGTTGCATGGTTTCTGTTTGTGGAAATATTATAACTGCAAGCAGAATACCATAAATAGGTTCTAAATTATAAGTTAGTACCAAAGTATAAGGGGTAATGTGTTTCATCACATGAATAGAAGCTATAAAAGCATAGGCGGTACAAATGGATGCTAGTATAATGAGATAGGTCCAATCCGAAGCTGTGAGTTGAAAATAAGAGGCATCAAATCCGTCTGTTAAGGCTATAAAAATTGATATGAACAAAACTCCACTTACAAATTCATAAAATGATATAACACTGGCTTTATAGTTTTTTACGAATTGACCATTGAGAACTGCAAAAAGGGTCGCAAATAACGCAGATGAAATACCTAGAGCGATTCCTAAGAGATAGTGTAACTCTGTTTGTGTAATAAGAACAACTCCTGCTATGACAATAACTCCGAATATAATTTCATAGCCAATAATTTTACGTTTGTAAAACAGGGGTTCAATTAACGATGCGAAAAAAGCACCTGTAGAAAACATTGCTAAAGTGATGGAAATATTAGATGCTTTGATGGCGGCAAAAAAAGTGATCCAATGCAAGGCAATAATAATCCCCGCAATTGAAAATCTTACAACTGCCTTTAAGGGGACTTTTAGTGACTTCTTTTTAATTACGATAAACAGAAGCATTAGAACTCCCGCAATGGACATACGAAACCAAACTAAAGGAATGGCATTGATTGAAATTAGTTCTCCTAAAATAGCGGTAAATCCAGCTATGAGCACCAAAAAATGAAGGTGCAAGTAATTTTTGAGTTTATCGTTTTGCATTGTATAGCAGATAAATTGCTAAACTTCCAAATAAAATATTTGGAAACCAAACAGCCAATAATGGAGAAAAATCAGATTGCTCTGCCATAACTCCAAAAACTTTGTCAAAAAACACATAAATCATGGCAATTACAATTCCAAATGCTAAATTAATGCCCATCCCGCCACGACGCTTGACAGAAGATACAGCCACCGCAATAATTGTGAGGATGAAAACCGAAACGGGTAAACTCCATTTTTTATATTGCACGACTTTGTAGCGATTAATATTAGATGACCCCCTTACTTCTTCACGAGCAATAAAAGTCATTAATTCTCCATAGGTTAAGGTTTCTGCGACATACATTGGAGGGGTTAAATCCTGTAAATCGAAGCTAAAAATAGTATCTTTTTTTCGACTGAATTCAAGTTGATCTTCATTTTCGCCTATGGTTCGTAAATTGTAATTTGTTAATTGATAGGAACTATCTTTTTCGATGTATTGAATTGCAGAGGCATGAATTTTATAGGCCAACTTATTGCCTTCAAAGTGTTCGAGAGTGAAATTATTGCCACGCTTTGCTTTGGTATCGAAGTTACTGACATAAATATAATCATTATCATTAATTTGTCGGTAAATATGTTGCGTTTCAACAACTTTATTGTTGCTTAAGTATTTGTATGTAAATTCATTAAACCCTTTACTCGCTACGGGCGCCCAATACATTCCTAACATCAAAGCAAGAACGGCAACTATAGAAGCTCCTATTAAATAAGGACGTAAAAATCGTGCAAAAGAAACTCCTGAACTTAAAAAAGCTACAATTTCTGTATTGTTTGCTAGTTTGGAGGTAAACCAAATGACTGATAGGAATAAAAATAATGGAAACAAGAGGGTTGCAAAATAAATTGTGAAATCGAAATAATAGGATGCAACCTCTTCAAAAGGAACTTCATTTTCTAAAATACGATCAATTTTTTCAGCAAGGTTGACGGTAATTCCAATAGGGATAAACAGCAATAACATCATGAAAAATGTAAACAAATACCGCTTTAAAATATACCAGTCTAGAATTTTCATACGCCTATAAACGATTATCCATTTGTTTGACCATCATTGCTTTCCAAGTTTCAAAATCACCTTCTATAATATGTTTTCGGGCTTCACGAGTAAGCCATAAATAAAAGCCTAAGTTATGAATTGTAGCGATTTGTTTTCCTAATAATTCGTTAACAGTAAATAAATGTTTTAAATAGGCTTTAGAGTACTCCGTATCTACAAATGTAATCCCCATAGGATCAATCGGCGAAAAATCATCTTTCCATTTTAGATTTTTTATATTTATAGAGCCATAAGCTGTAAACAACATTCCATTTCTAGCATTACGTGTTGGCATCACACAATCAAACATATCGACTCCTAANGCGATGTTTTCTAAAATATTAATTGGAGTTCCTACCCCCATTAAGTAACGCGGTTTATCTTCTGGAAGAATTTCGCAAACAACATCCGTCATTGCATACATTTCTTCGGCAGGCTCTCCTACGGAAAGTCCACCAATAGCATTTCCAACTGCGCCAGAATTNGCNATATATTCCGCAGACTGACGTCTTAAATCTTTATACGTACTTCCTTGAACAATTGGAAAAAATGCTTGATTAAAATCATATTTGAGAGGTGTTTTCTCAAGGTGATTTATACAGCGATCCAACCAACGATGTGTCATATGCATTGATCGTTTTGCATAATTATAATCACAAGGATAAGGAGTACATTCGTCAAAAGCCATGATGATATCCGCTCCAATACTGCGCTGAATTTCCATCACATTTTCTGGAGTAAATGTATGCATACTGCCATCAATATGGCTTTTAAATTTTACGCCTTCTTCTTTGATTTTTCGATTGGAAGAAAGTGAATATACTTGATACCCTCCAGAATCGGTTAAAATATTACGATCCCAATTCATGAATTTGTGAAGTCCTCCCGCTTTTTCTAAAATATCAATTTGAGGACGTAGAAATAAATGGTAGGTATTTGCTAAAATGACATCGGGATTGATGTCATTTTTGAGTTCTCGTTGATGCACACCTTTCACAGTTCCTACAGTACCAACAGGCATAAAAATAGGGGTTTCAATGACTCCATGATCTGTTGTGATCGTGGCTGCACGCGCCTTTGTATTCGGGTCTTTTTTTAATAAATCAAATTTCAAACTCGTAAATTATGGTTAATAGTCATTTTTTCAGAATATAAAAGCAGTTTTTAATATCCCAAATACAAAACTTCTGTTGGCTCTCTTATTGCTTCGACCGTGGTTTGTAGTTGATCAAATACTCCCCTTTTGGAGCGCCATCATCAAACGAACTTCCTTTTAGAAGAATGCGCGTTTTTTCGCGAGCGTCTTGATTACTCCAACCTTCATATTCTATTCTGTAAATTGCAGAAAATAATTGCGCACGTCCGACTCCATGATAGCAATGAAGCAGTACAGGATAATTTGAAGGATCGTCCATAATCTCAAGGAATTTATCGACTGTTTCTTGTGTGGGGACTTGATCCGTTCCTAAATTAAAATAGGTTACTCCCTCTAGTTTTTCAACTGCTTCTTTTTCGGCAGTGAGTTCTTGAGGAATTTCGGGGTTATTAACCTTGTCAGTGGTATGAGGAAAACGTAAATCAATGACACTATTAATCTGATATTCTTGAATATACGAGCCTATTTTTTCGGGTGGAATAACTCCTGATTTATAAACCTTGTTTTCTGAAATTTCTTTAAAATTATAATTGATATGTACGTCATATACATATTTTAAAACACCTATTACAATAACACTTAGAAGAAAGAGTCCTATTTTTTTTTTCATCGCTATTAAATTTTAACTATAAGTTTCTATCAATAATTCTATCAAAATAATCTTTTAAAAATGCTTTACAGGATAATTCAACAGCATCCATTTCTTTGGTACGGTTTGCTATTAAATTTTTTTCGAACCTTAAATCATTTATATCATAAAAACCTATAGCTTTTTCACCGTCAAAGATACAAATTATATTTCCCTTACTGTATTGATAATTTTTGCCGTTAAAATTCATAACATAGGGGGACATTCGGTCAACACTATTATTCACTAAACTACGTCCCCAACTTCGAAACGGCTTATTGTATCCGATCATGTCTAAAATGGTTGGGTATATATCAATTTGTTGTGCTAATTCATCATTAACTCCAATATATTTTTCATTGGGGCTATAAATCAAAATAGGAACGGCATACCTATTGATCGTGTTTAAGTACTGTTCCTTGTAGTAGATCTGATTTGTGTGATCCGCAGTAATGATAAAAATTGTATTTTCGAACCAAGGTTCTTTTTTGGCGGCTTCAAAAAATTGTTTAAACGCAAAATCTGTATAGCCTATACATTGATGCATGGGCAGTGTTCCCTTTGGAAATATCCCATCATATTCTTTAGGGACAATGTAGGGTTCGTGTGAAGTAACTGTAAATATTGTGGAGAAAAAGGGCGTTGTTTTTGTGTCTAAAACCTCCTTTGTGTACTGAAAAAATGGAACATCCCAAATTCCCCAAACTCCATCAAATAAAAGATCGTTATTAAATTCTGTTTTACCATAATAATGATCGAATCCAAGAATATTTGAAAATCCTAAAAAGCCCATTGAACCATTGGGAGCTCCGTGGAAAAAGGAGGTGTCATAGCCTTCCTTATTTAATATAGAAACAACCGATTCTATATTTTGATTGGCATAAGGAGACGATGTAAAGGCATCCTTAAAAGATGGAATTCCTGCCAATACAGAAGACATGCCNTGGATNGATTTTCTTCCGTTTGCGAATGCATTGTTAAATATCAAACTTTTTGTTGCCAGAGAATCTAAAAATGGGGTGTAGCCTACATAATCTTTGATTTCTGAGGGGTCATTAAATGCTCCTACATATTCTCTACTAAAACTTTCGGTAATAAAGACCACAACATTTGGGGGCTTTTGAACAGCATTTTGATACGTTTTAATTGGCTGTGCTAGACTATCAACCACCGATTTTGGTAAATCAAACGCTACTTTTTTAAACGTTTTTTTATTAAAGGTTCTAATAATTGCAAAAGGTGTATTCAGCACAAAATCTGCATGTTGAATTCTAGCAACATGCCTATTTGCATCTACTAGATTTATGGGACGTGTACTGTATTTAAAATCTCCTCGGATCCCTCCAACCATGAGAGTTGCCATGATAAGAAAGCAAATCACTGATGAAAGAAAATAAGCAAATAGGCCCTTCGCATAAGGCTTTGTGTGTACTTTTACTTTTTTATAAAGATACATCCATAAAGCGGCCACAAGAATAAACAATAAAAAAACATGCCAATAATTAACAGCAAATCTTAGAAACAACTGAGGGAGATTTTTTTCATGTTCAATGACATCCCATTCAGAAACTGTGGTTCTAGAAAAATTAAATTTATAATAAATTAAATCAACAAAGTTTAAGGCCATCCCTATCAAATTTGTAAGGAAGTAAATAAAGAATAAAAAATTCTGATAACCCTTTCGTGTATTGACTACGAGCGGCAGCATTGAAAATAAGACAAACAAACTATTTAAATAAAAAATTGCAGTCGTATCAAAGGCAATTCCGTGATAACTCAGTCTTACATACTCAAATATGGAATCAATTTCTAAAAATGAATAGTTATAAATAAAGAATAAAAAACGACTTACTGTATAAAAAAAATACACAAGTAAAATCCTGTAAATCATTACTTTATACTCATTTAGCCTTAAGGTTTTTAACATAAAATTGATTTAAAATGTGTGTAAAAGTAGAAAATAAATTACACAATTAAAGGCTCGCTCTTTCTTTTT
>JGI26083J51738_10001450_pt1 | contig 12761 bp, 16 predicted proteins | sample SaaInl85LU_5_DNA_FD_51738 | JGI IMG/M metagenome (IMG submission 51738)
CATCTTTGCATAGACATCCCCTGCTGCTTCCTTTGGGACTTGTATAGCTTGGTGTTTTATCTTTAAGCATAGCTTTGTGTTTTTTGTATAAAGTATATTATGTCCCATATCTTGGCAGTACCNCCGTGTGCTTGTATTTGAAAGTTAGCACCATTATCTACAAAGTCTTGGTCTGTATANAANTGAACCATAGAATGTGCATTTTGAGGNGTGTCATTACCTTTATAAAAAGGCATAACCATATCNACTCTATGTAAGTCTCCATATCCGCTCATAGAAAAATCTATATGTGTTTGATTAGCGTTAGGTGCTGACATCTTAAATACTACAGTAACTACATAAACATTGTTTACTGCATTAGATATTACCTTTCCTGTTATTGGGTTATAGTAATCTAATCCTGATTCACTTCTTACTATGTTACCTCCATTGTTAGGCATTGGTATAGTAACTTGGTCTGCTAATTCTAACTTATTTAATTCTGTGTATTGTGTATCATCATATCTTACCCATCCTAATCCTGTTCCAACTCCTGACTGAGGGTATAACTTAACCCATTCTCCATTATAGACAGTCCACACCCCTGACTCAGTAGTAACAAATGCTCCCTCCTCAATATTATATTGATTCCTGATAACATCTGTATCTACATCTACTTGTACTTTGTATGAGGTGTTTCTAACCATCTATTTCTTTTAGTTTATTAATTGCCCATTCTACTCCTGATGTTCCTCCCCAAGCATCCCACATAAGACCTCCACAACCTTCTGAATAAGGTACATCTTTGTGTTGTTGGTGTCTTTTAAAACTTGCCATTCTTGCTATAGTATCTCTACTTATTGGCTCGCCTTTTGCTAATTGATTGGCTCTAGCTTTACCTGTAGCCTCTCCACAAGACCCCCATCCATTTTTCTCTACCCAGTCTAACGCTCTCTTTGCATTGTTACTAGCAGACTTAGGATAATCACTATATGACTCTAGTTCAAACTTTTTTTTTTGAATAAAGCCTTTAATTGCTCTATCTTTTCTAACGCCTCTTGCTCCTCCTTAGACATACCTACAGAATCCTTAGGTCTTTCCATCTTATCCGCAAAGTAGCCTTCTATACTGAACCCTTTAACCTTGCCAGTCTTTACATAGTTATCCCAAACATCATCATTATTTACTTTGACTGCTCCCATCCAAGTACCAATAGGTAAATCCATACCATACTTTCTAGACTTGTCGTGTACCTCATCCTCTATAATCCAAGATTCTACTAATGACAATCCTTGTAACTCGTATTGATGCTCCATAGTAGAGTTGTTCTGATTACCTGCCATTAGATACTTTTGAGAGGCTTTTAAGACAGTATCTTTAGAAAAGTATATATAATACTCATCCTCTCCATTACGTCTGTATATAGGCTTGTTAGGGATTAATAAAGCACCCATTAGAATACGCTTCTCTTTGTTTACCTCAGCAAGTTTAATCTCCTCAGCTTTCAAAGCAACAAAATCCTCCTCTATTGCAGGACTCTCTACTACTGAGATAGCCTCTATTCCTGCTAACTCTTGCTCCTCATCTAAAATAAGTTCTACTATTTTCATATCTATATAACGTATATTAGTTTGTATTTTGTATTTTATATTGAAGCACTTGATACAATATTTCTNTCTAGGCTCTGAGCAGTTGTTACATCGCTTGCTACTACATAGGCTTTCATAGGTTCATTAGTCTTACCTGCTATAGTTTCTGCTAGCTGATTAGTACCTGATGTACCTACTACATTAAATTGTGGTGCTTGTGGTGTAGGAACTGATACGCTTGCTCCTCCTCTTGACCCCTTAGCAAAACTTGGTGCCTTAGGTTCAGGTGTTGAGGTAATTGATTTTACGTTTGCTAGACCTCCTGCTATAACCGCTGCTGCAGATACAAAGTTAAATGGTGGTGGTGCTGATGCCAAAGCTAAGTTAGCACCTGCATAGGTATCTCTAATAGCTTGTACTAATGCAATACCCTTACCAAACTTACTATTCTCTCCTACTATACTAGCTAAGTTTCCTAGAGCGTCTGTTACTAATTGTTGTTTAGCTAAGTTAAGGTCTCTATCTATCTCAATTTGTTTCTGAGCGTTTTCTTGTTGGAAAGCTAGCAACTCATTGTTAGCATCTACAAATGCCTGAGTACCTGCTTTATATTGATTACGTTTGTTGGTTAGTCTTTCCTCCTCAATTAAAGCCTCTTGCTCTGCAGCATTTTTTAAGGCTTCTAATTTTAAGTACTCTCCTTCTATTTGCTCTGCTAAAAATTGTTGTTCTGATATTGCTCTTTCAGCACTAGCATCCGCTTGTGATTGTGTAAGTTCTAATGCTTCTCTGTTAAGTGCAAGGTCATTAGATAATTGCTCAGACCTGAATCCTTCTATCTGTGCTAATACTGCCTCTCTTTCTTGTGTAGCCTCTAGAAGTGCTATATAGTTCTCTTGGTTAGCGTTCTTATTGTATTGAGCCTGTGCTGCAGCTATAATAGTGTCTACTTGTTTTAGCATTGCCGCCTCTTGCTCGTCTAGTACTGCTTTTAGTTTATTATTAGCATCTATCCTTTCTGCAATAGTATTTCTCTCCTCATCTCTTACTTGTCTTAGTTTCTCAGCTTGTCTGTCAAAACTCTCTACTATACCTTGTTGTAATACTGCAGCTATCTCAGCTTGTTTGTTAAGCTCTACTGTAGACTTAGCAGCTTTTATAGTCTCTCCTACATATTTAGAGGTAGCATCTACTGCACCACTAACCGCATCAGCAATCTTGTTAGCAGAGTCATCTACACCAGTAAGTACATCTACAAACTCTTGACCTGCACTCTTAGCATCATCTAATGCACCTGCAAAATCCCCAGTAAATAGTTTCTTTAATGCACTACCTAAATATCCTGCTACTTCTAAGGCGCTATTAAAGCGTTCTATGATATTATCTTTGATAGCATTACCTAAGTCTTTAACCGCTTGTAAAGGGTCGTTAAAAATAGACTTAAAATACCCTACTACAGTTCCTATGTTTCTATCTAAAAAGTTAAAGAAGTCATTAAAAGCAAGAGACAATGCCTCAAAGGTTATATTAAAAAAGTCTGCTACCTTTTGGTTCTCCTCAAAAACCTCTTTTAGTTTAGCAAATGCTGCTATAAGTAGTCCAATACCAATAGCCTTAATAGAAGCACCTATAGCCTTTATTCCTTTTACTGCAGACTTAGATGACCCCTCTATGTTTTTAATACTATCAGCAGTAGCCTTATTCTGACCTTGTACCTCTTTCTCTAGTTTTGCATACTCTTTCTGAAACTCATCAAGGTCTTTTACTGCTTCTTTGTATTTTAACTCTAACTCTATTGTTTTTTTGACTGCCATTGTGCCTCTTGTTTAATCTTAGTAAATGTTTCTTTAAAAGTATTAGGTAAGTAATTCTTACCCTGAGCAATTCTGATATTCTCAGTCTCTCCTTTTACTACCTCTAGTATGTTAAATATGTTTTGTAGCATTAGAATAATTTATTGATGAGTTCTAGCTTAGTGTCTCCAGTAATTAGATTTACGTTTATATTGTTTATGATATAATCTTGGTCAAATACTGTGAAGGTGTCGTTTAGGTTGTATTTAAGTAGAATCTTGCTAGGTAGCTTTGCACTATACTTATATATCCTTGCCCTCCTATCAAATACCTGTGTTATGTAAGTCTGATAAAAGTTCCCAAATAATGAATTGTTGTTAATTATAGCACTATTCCCTGACCTATTATACTCATCTATCTCAGACCCAAAGTTCAAAGATTGAGATTGGTCTTCATTTATATTAGCAGGTCTGTTATATGTAGTAATTTGACTATGAGTTCCACTTTTCCAACTTATAGGAGTACCACTAGCATCCTCAGATACGTTAAAAAACAATAAAGGCTTCTCTACAATAGAGCTTACCTTTTGAATATCCTCTAAACTAGAACCTTTGTAATCTACAAACCATCCCCATCCAATATCTGTAAGAGCATCATTCGCTATATTGGTCATTCTCTCATATACTACTTTCTCAAATTCTACTTTAACAGTATAATCTCCTCCATCAAATTTTTCTCCACCATCATAAAGTAAATTACCATAACCAGTACCTCCATTAATCTCGTTAGTCTTTTGAGCAAAGAATGTCTTAGGTTCAGGAAACTCTAGACTTATCTTTTTATATGGTATAGCTCTGTCTATGTCGCTACTGTTTCTATCTACATATTTAGTAATATCATAATTAACACCATCTGCATAAAACTCATCTAGTTTCTCCACATAGATTTTGCCATCTACTAGCACATAAGAGGTAAGGTTAAACATCTTAAATATGTTAGTCATAAAATCTAGGACTTTCATATTAGGTATATTGTCTGTAATTATAACTTGACTTACAATAGACTGGTCTGCACTTTTGTATATACCTGTTTTAAAATTAGCACCACCATCTCCATAAGGGTCATTTGTTATTGTAAACTCATCTACACTCCATTGAGCATCGTAATCAGTAATACCTCCGCTTGTTTCTATTGAAACGTGTATATCATATATGCCGTTCCCATCAAAATCATACTGCTTACTGAAATTACCTGTCTGACCTGAAACTGTATCTAATAAAAAACTCCTGTTATATACTTTTACTGTGTATTCCCCACTTCCTACAGGTACTATGCTTAAAGTAGCCTGATAATCTCTAGATTCATAACCAAAATCGTAAGTTTCAAGTATCATCCTACTATTATTGTCTATAAATTCTATGTAGTCTGTTCCTCCATCAAATAAAAATCCCTCTACATTAGATACCTGAGTAGTACCTGCTGCTGCAGTTATCTGTCCTTTACTCCTATGTAGCCACATATACAACTCATTAAACATAGCACTATCAAAGAAATCACTTTGGAATGTCAATCCGTACTCTGTTCCTATAGCATCTATAATAGCTTTTACCTTTAATGCAGGTTTAAGGTCTCTATAGTCTAGTCCTCTGTCGCTTTTAGTCGCATCATAGTATAAGTTTCCATCATCTGTAGTAACTCCTGAACTATCATAGTATAACCTATTTGTATGCGATATAAGAGGGTAAACGATATTACCACTCTCTAGACTACCCTGAAATCCTGTTTTGACCTGAGCAGCATCGTATGGGTGGTCATATGCACTTAAAGAACCTATATCAGATAGCTTGTCCTCTCCAAATAACTCAGGTAAGGTAACTGTACTACCAAAGAAAGTAATCTTATATACCTCAGGTAGGTTTTCTTTCATTTTAACCCCATCCACTCTGATTTTGCCTTTCTTAAAAGTAGCGTGGTTTAACTCAATAAGACCATCTAGTTTTTTCCTAGCATCTACACTATTACCCTCTGCTATTGTAGTGTTATAATAATGCTTCAAGACTTTGTTATTATTCTTAGACGCAGGAATAGTGAACGACTGACTAAAGTCTGTAAATATCTTACCTATATCCCTAGAGTTTTGAATAGAACTTGTTACACTAATAGTCTCATCAGCAAACAAATCCATTCTTTGACCCTGTATATATAACTGAATTATGTTCATTTATCTGATTAGGTTTACCTCGTTAAAAGCGTAGTCAAAATCTACTGTGAAATTGATTAGTTTATCATTAAGACTTGTCTTGTATTGTAGTGAGCTTGTCTTAGGTACTACTGGTGTAACCTCTCCATTCTCGTGAATCCAAGCGTGTTCAGTTAATAATAACTGTTGTATCACTTCATTGAACTGCTCATCTACAAATCCTGTATTCATTGTAAATGATTTTTGAGTTTTAAAGTTATACGGAATCTTAGTAGCTTCATTAAGAGAGTAATTAACTACACTTGTAGTCTGTAAGGTATTCTCTTTATACTCCTCTTTGCTAATTGCTACATTGTCTGTTCTCTTTTTAAAGAAATAAAGGTCTTGTACTACTCCAAACTTGTTTACGAAAGCTACTTTGTAAGGTGTATATTTAGGGTCGCAAATGCAATAAACATCTAACTCAATTACTTTGCCTGTTCCTGTCGTTAATATTACTTTATTAAAAGGTGCTGAGGGAGATATTGGAGATACAACTATATTGCTGCTTGAATTTTTTAACACAGTCATATCAGCTTTTAATACTGTTGTATCAGCTTTAAAGTCTATTGTATCTACTGTTATTGGTGTAACATTATTACCGAATGTAGATTCTGAAACTAGACTTGTACCATTGTAATATTGTACTTTAAAAACACCACTATCTCCTGTTAGAATAGGTATATTTAATTGCTCATCGCAGTTATGATATATCTTAGTATTGCTTTGTAATAAATCGTAGCTCAATTCAGGGTTAATCGCATCTTGAAAGTACCCATAACCTGTAAAAGCTATTCCCTCTCCTTTTAAATCATCGTCTGTACTATCATCATCATATGTTCTTACAACCTCCCAACGTACCCAAGCATTTTGTTGTATGCTATAATAATCCCCTGTATAGATAATTTCTACATAGTCTTTTACTAACTCTCCTATCTCAAATACTATAATATCTTGACTTGCTGACTTTTCTTTGTATAAGGTATAAGTAGGATTGCTTGGTTCATTTGTACCATACTCCCCTGTATATACCCAAAGTCTTAATGTTGCACTTACTAAATTTGCCATATTCTATATTTTAAGGACAAGTTAAACTAAATCCTAAGTCGTTAATTGCTTGTATTATTAAATCCCTATAATAGTTAGGTTCGCTTGCATAAGATACTCCTGCTCTAACATCATAAACAAATTTATACTGACTTGTTAAATCTGCTAAATATGTTGAACCTCCGAAAACACCTGCACCACTCTCTATTGATTGTAGCATTTGTTTAAAAGCAGGGAAACCTACTACATTAAATACTACAGGTGTAACATAATCAGAAGCATTTGTAGTTAGTATATTTCTTAAATTAACTAAGTCAGTACTCAATGCTATATTTACACTGCCTGGATTAAAAGAACTTGTGTTTGGAAAGTAAATAGTTTGAGCCTCATCTTGAAATATAAAGTTTATACAGTTTGTTGCTCCTGGTACATCTGGCTCGTATGCCGCTACTTCAAAAGTCCTCTCATTTGACCAAGACTTTACTTGAACGTATTTGTCATATTCTGCTCCATCATCATTGTAGAATTGAACCAAACAAGATTTTAAGTTATTAGCTACCATTGACTGTAATGGAGGCAAAGTACTATTCATAGACCCTGAGCTATCAAACCAAATATTTATTTGTGTAGTTTGGTTAATTACAATAGGTGGTGCTATTGGGCAAGTAAAATCTACTGTATATTCGTCATTTACCAAAGGAGCATCTACTACCAACTCTACTAACTCAGGTTGTGAAGTAGTCTTTTGAATTTCTACAAAATTACTTGCTTTTGTACTAGGGTCTCCTGTTGCTATCTCTCCTATTGGTACACCTGCATTTAATAAATCTTGGTCGTATGTATCTAACCCTATATAATCAGTTGTACTTTCGTTTCCATCCCATTTTAAAGTAAATTTAGCAGGCACTTCACTACCGCTAATATCTACCCTAAAAGTACCTACCTCAGGTGTTTCTACTTGGTAAGTAACAACTCCTACATCAGTAGCTACATTGTGAGTATCTCCACAAGCTAAAGGAATAGTCTGAGGAGCGATTGGTGGTACTATTGGTGTTGGTGTTCCTGGAGCTACTTCTAAATAGTAAGGACTGCGTACGTTTATCTTTTTCATTATGTTGTAAATTCAAATAAATTGTCTATGTCTAATCCGAACTTCTCTATAAGCTCAGTTGGTAGATTATCAAATGCTTTCTCAAAAGGCTTAGTAAAAAACAAAGAAGGCTTTATGCCTTTCTCATAAATACTCCTCTGTAATATAAACCCTATTGTTCTATAGTTTCCTTTCTTGTATCTCCCTTTCTCGTCTCTTAGTCTTATATTCCTAGCCTTTGCCCATTCCATTAATGGTTGCATTGGTGGCTTCTTATTAGTGTACTCGTATATGGTGTTATATCGCTTCTTAGTACCACTTACTCCCTTGTCTATAAACTCTCCATAAGGTAGCATATAGAACTCTAGAGAGAATGAGTTAGGACTAACATTCAAGTCATATCCTAAGCTACCATACAAATCACTAGAGACATTCTTTTTCTGCTTAGACAAATTGCTCCTAGATTGCTGAATAACATACTTAGCAAACTTATTAAGAGCTGATTGTGTTTGTTTAAAACTAGCAGACATTTATATCATTCTCTATTATTACATCAAATGTAGCTGCCCATCCTGCTACTTGGTTTTCAAACCTATCTCTAAATGGCTCTAAGGAAGCGTCTCCTAGTACTTGGTACTGCTCTCTGTATAGTTGTCCGATTCTTAGTTTCTGAATAACCTTGTTAAGAACAGATAGCTGAGTGTTTAGCACATCTTGCTCATTGTCATTACCTACAAATATATCTGTCTCTCTTTCTTTAGACTGGTCTACTATATCCATAGCCAATATACTAATGTTGAATGTCAGCGTGTTCTCTGATGAGGTTACACTATTAACTATCATATGAGACAAAGGAAAGATAGTCTGTTTACTTAGGTCTACTTCTGTTAAGTCTCCTGTGGTTACAGTATTGACATTGACATCACTTAGTAGCGTGTCTTTAATGGTGTCTGTTAGTAAGTAGAATCCTCTTATTGATGTGTTCATTTCATTTTGCTTTTTAGTCTGTTTGCTTCTATCTCTGCTTTCTCTTTCTCAAAGGATAGCATCATAAAACATTTATGTACGCTTAATTTAGTGATATTTTCAAATCGTCTAATATCTCCCTGAGCGAGTGCGTAAACTGATTGATACCAACCCCACTTGCTTCCGAATTGAGATATTGCACTAAACTCGTCTCCTCCTGCTCCTCCAAATAGTTCATCATAGCTTGTGATAAGTCTATCCCTAAATGGTAAAAAAAAATAATGGAACTTATGACTGCATCTAATGGCATATCCTTCATTACTTCTCCGTCTCCTGCTTCATAGTCCACTATAGAGTATTTTTCTCCGTATTTGCTCTCTATTGGTCTGTAGAGAACTGCCATAGCTCTGTGCATATTTTCCCAGTCTCCTAAGAACGCATCTAAGTCAATGTACTCCCCTAGACTAATATCATCTAACTTAGGTATAAAGCCATACTCTACACCTTTCATTTTAAACTTAGTTACAAGCTGAGGTTTCTCATTGAACATATCCACCAAGATATTGCAGATACCATCTACATCAGCGTACTTCATTTTAAGAGTATCTGATAGTTTTACTCCACAGAATATCTCTATCATCTTAGAAGCTAGAAACTTCTCATCTTGGTTATTGTCTTGTATTTTAAGATACCTCTGATACTGGTCTAAAGTAACCTCTGATAAAGAGTCAGGTATTGTAATCTCTACTTTCATATCTATATAACGTATTTTTTAAGGCATTTTAGTTAAAGGTACAAAAAAAGACACCCATTTCTGAGTGCCTCTTTCATACTAACTAAACTTACTTGTTATTCAAACATAGCTGCAAGGGTCATTAAGCATACTGCTGCAGCTCCAAACAGTATGACAAAGGATATAAAGTAATATAAATTCTCAGGGTCTTTCTTAAGCCAATCTCTCATAATGGTATATTTTATCTTCTATTCTATTAATAACGTATTCTGATAGTAAATCTGTGATGTCTGTTTTATTGCCATCTACTGTAGTTGAGATAATCTCTATAGAGTCTGGACTAGATGGTTCAAAGTATCCACCTTCTTCTCCCTCGTCAAACTCATATTCTACTTCTAGTAAAATATCATCAATGTTAATCTGTATTGTACTCATAGTCTGTCTGTATTATAGGGGGCGGTTAAACCCCCTTGTTAGTTATATTCCGTAATAAATGCTATCCTCACAACAAGAACAAATACCCATATTACAATCTTGCTTTGCCATTTCAATTTTCTCTTGCTCAAAGATAGCATCGTATATAGCTTGCCCACTTCTGCTATGTCCATTCCAACCATTCAGTTGTTGATGTAATGGCATTTTTTGCTTAGGCATTTTAAACCAATCTTGCTTAAGTAACCAATCTTGATAGCTTTTAGGTGTGTTGCTAAAATTTTGTCCTTTGTACTTTCCGAATCTTAGTGTCATAATCTGTCTGTTTTGATTAATAATACCCAAATATACAAAATCCTTTTTGACTTATGCAAATTATTTAATAACTTTTTTTATCTAATAGCATATTTACCATAGTTAGGCTTGCTCAGTACATTGTAAGTTGCATATCTAAATGCGTCTATTAGGTGGTTGTTTTTATCTATTGGTATGTTGGTTAGCTTTCCAGTTTTATCCTCAGTCCACTTATAGTTTCTCATCTCTTGGATAAAATGGTCTCCCTCTATTTTTAGTTTGTATCTCCTTAGCACATCTATTCCTGCTTGGATAGAATCTCTACCTTTTATAGTTGCTCTTACTTGGTTTCCCATTCTCCTAAGCTCATCTATCAATCTAGGCTCTGCACTATCACAATATATCACTTTATTGATATTAGCCTCTCTAAGGAACTTATTTATATCTTGGGTAGTCATATGAGTCCTGTAGAGTAATTCTTTAGCATATAGCGTATCTTGGTCTCTATAGACCTCTACTAAAGTTGTTGGGTCATTAGTATATCCAAAGTCCATACCATAAGATAAGAATTGAGCTGATTCAGGTATCTTACCTTCTGAGAAACTAAAGATAGTTGCTTTAGATACTCCCTTTTGTCCTAGACCATATATTTGCCAGTATGTCTCATCTGTTTCTTTTAGCCTCTCAATCTCTGTTCTTATGTTAGGGTCTAGAAATGGATTGTCTTTGTAAGTAGTGATATAAAAATCACAGTCCTTTCTAGTTAGCACCTCATCATAAATAAAGTGATACTCGTCTGAAGGGTTGTAATCTAGTATGACTTGTTCCTCTGTTCTAAATATAAGTTGTTGCCAGTCCTCTTTGTTTATCTCATTAGCCTCATTGATGTACAGTAATTGTCTTTTACGACCTCTTACCTTTTGAGGTATGTCTAAGCTAATAAACTCTATTAGGTTGTTCTTTAGATTGTATTCAGAGTTAGACTTATTGTGGTCTGCTTCTGAGTAGATTTTATGCTTTTTAAGGATGTCTAAGAAGTCTCTCATTACTGTAGCTCTAAGAGATGGGAAGGTCTTTCTACAGATTGTTATTGTCTTTCCCTCGTGTCTTGCACAGTAGTCAAATATAATCCACAAAAGGATGTTATAAGTCTTACCTGACCTAGTACCACCCTGATGTGCAATTATCTTATGATTGTTGTTTACTAAACTCCTATATACCTTATTGGTTTGAATCCTCATTAGGGTCTATGATTTCAATTTCTATTTTAGTTGGAAAGCCTCCATCTATCTGATGCTCTTGTCTTTCTACATAGCCTCTATTCTTACCTTTGGTTTTTAAATAGAATAGAATCTCATTTGTCTTGTTTCCCTCTATGTTCTCAAATAGCTTACCCTCTACATAATCTATCCTAGCCTCATCTACTTCTATAATAGATTGTGCAAATTCCTCATCTTGCTCTTTCCATCTATGATAAGTCATTCTAGATATGTTAGCAGCTTCACAAGCAGCAGAGATTGTCTTGTGTTCTTTGTACGATTTTATAAACGCTTCTTTATCTTTCATTTTTGTAACATTTGTAACTATATAACGCTTAATTATTTATATCCCACAGTAACCTGAATCACACTCGTTAAAGTCATCATCAAATAATTCATACTGTGAGTTCCATTGTTTTATCTCATCATAACTCATATCTGTTCTCCATTGTGCATTGTTTACACTCTCTCTTTCTCTCTTAGCAAACCATTCTAATTTAGAATGGTGTTTATCCCACATCTTTCTAAGTAGCATAGGAGACTTATGAAAGCAACCTACACAGTTATTCATCCAAGCAAATCTAACAGGCTTATCTAACCAAAACTGTTCTATAGTGTCTTTGTATATATTTGAGTCTATTAGAGGAAAGCTAGGTTTCTGATATGGTATATCTTCCCATTTGTTTCTACCGTCTTTGTGTTTTCCGAATGTTGCTTTAAATTCACTAAGACCATCAGCATTACATCTGTCTAGCATATTCTTAGCTCTCCTAGTTTCATTTGCTCTGAATCCTATTCTCATTTCTATAGGCTCTCCTATTTGTTCTGCCCACCAGTAGAACATAGGTTCTATTTTCATTTCTACAGTACAGAATCTCTGAACCTTATTAGGTAAATATACTTTATCTTTTCTAGTGGTTATATTGTCAAATGTCTTTCCAGTAACCCAAGTAATCTTTCTACCTATAAACTGCTCTAAGTCTAACATAGTATAAACAATCATATCATCCTCAGCAGTTCCTATGAATGGTGCTTGTATTCTGTCCTCTATCTCTTGTCTTATTTTCTTATCAGGGAACATAGCATTTTTATCCTCAATCCTAACAAGAGAGAATACATCATAGTCTGCAGGATAGTTAGCTGCAATATAGCTAGAGGTTTTACCTCCACTTAGACTGTTTACTGTTTTCATATTAGACTCTTAATTTGTTGATATCCCACAACACTCCTAATTCATTCAGAACAGTTTTAAGACTGGTTACTTTCTTTGCATCTAACCAACTACCATTATAGTAGTAAGAGTTAAGAGAGCAATCAGATAAAGGTATGTCTTTAGTATC
>JGI26083J51738_10001467_pt1 | contig 12678 bp, 13 predicted proteins | sample SaaInl85LU_5_DNA_FD_51738 | JGI IMG/M metagenome (IMG submission 51738)
GGAGAGTTGTTTTAAAACCATTGAAAATGCTTAGCTGAATGGGGGCTTTAGGTAATTAAGTGCAAATTATTCAAAAATAACGAATAAATAGGCTTTTCAATTTAGATAAAAACTTTATTTTTGCCCCACTAAATATAGATTATGGCTACTTATAACAAGCGCGGATATAAAGGTAAGAATGTTGAAGAATCACAACAGTTACAAAATGAAAACAGTACAACAGCAGAAGTTTTTTCTAGCTTAGATGAAGGTGCGTCTAAAACAGAAGCCTGGGTAGCAGCGAATCAGACCTATATATTGGGAGTGATTGGTGCTGTAGCATTGGCTGTTTTAGGTTATTTAGGGTATGTGCAATTTGTACAAAAGCCTCAAGAAGCTACTGCAGCCAATGAATTATTTTACCCACAACAATACTTTGATCAGGCTATAAACGCCACACAAGCCAAAGATTCTCTTTTTCAATTGGCCTTAGATGGTGCTGAAGGTAAATACGGTCTTTTAGATATAACAAAAGAATACGCTGGAACTAAAGCGGCTAATTTAGCCCACTACGCTGCAGGAATTTCTTTATTAAACCTGCAGAAATATCCAGAAGCTATTGCGGAATTAGAACAATTCTCATCAGATGACGCAGTACTTGGTGCATTGGCAAAAGGTGCTATTGGAGATGCATTCATGCAGTTGGAGCAAACTTCAGAGGCACTTTCTTACTACCAAAGTGCTTTAGGACACAGTAACAATGAGTTCACAACACCTAAATTTTTACACAAAGCTGCAGTAGCTGCAGTGGCATTAGGTCAAAAAGAAAAGGCAGCCTCTTATATCGCTCAAATTAAAACAGATTTTCCAAATGCATTAGAAGCAGCAGGTGCAGACGCCTTGTTAGGACTAATGAACGGAGATAAATAATGGCCACCGCTCTTAGTAATTTATCCGATTATAACGCAGAAGACGTTCCCAACGCCAATGGACTTAGAGTTGGCTTGGTGGTGTCACAATGGAATAAGGAAATTACCCATGCCCTATACAAAGGTGCTGTAGAGACCCTATCTTCCCATGGTGTTCAAGACCAAGACATGATTACATTCAATGTACCTGGGAGTTTTGAATTGCCTTTTGGCGCTTCTAAAATGATCGATAAATATGCCCCAGACGCAGTAATTGTCATTGGGAGTGTCATTCAAGGTGAAACAAAGCACTTTGATTTTGTTTGCCAGGCCACTGCGCAAGGGGTAATGGATTTAAATATTCAAACCCAGGTGCCGGTTATTTTCTGTGTTTTAACAGACAATACTTTACAGCAGGCACAAGACAGGTCTGGAGGGAAGCACGGAAATAAAGGGGTAGAGGCAGCTGTAGCCGCCATTCAAATGGCTAATTTGTCTTAAGGCTTGTAATTACTATTGGATCTGCCAATCAACTTTTTCATCATTTATTAGCTTTTGCTGGGTTTTCAATAAGGCCATTCTATGAATTCAATTGATTTGACTTCAGATTCATCAATGAAGTTAGGGTTTTAATTATAGTTTAAGCATTCGGGCATTGTTAACAATTTTGCGTCTTTTTGCTTATTCTAGGGGCTATTTTTTCCTATTTTTGAAAGAAGCTTGCCATTATGAGACTACCTACTTTATTTAAACAAAATAGCAATAAATCTTACGGTTATTCCCCACGTTATTACAGTGAGCGGAAAGAGCGTATTGAAAGGTTAAAAAGAGAAAAGGAAGCGTCCACAGCAGACCAAAGTCTCTTTAGAACTTCTGGACCAAAATCTTTTAGAGAAGACTGGCGTAGGCAAAAAAGTCAGGCGATGGAAAAAAATAGAAGGATCCGTTTGGCGGTTATTTTTGTCTTTTTGTTATTGGCCTTTTATACTGCCGTTCAAATGGGCGGATTAGATATTTTATTGTAATGACCCAAATTATTAAGCGTTTAGAGGCTCATGTAGCCAATCAAATTGCGGCTGGTGAAGTAGTTCAGAGACCTGCCTCATTGGTTAAAGAATTGCTTGAAAATGCCGTAGACGCTGGAGCAACTGAAATTGCCCTACACATTAAAGAAGGAGGCAAGCTATTGGTTCAAGTCATTGACAATGGTGTGGGTATGTCTGCACAAGATGCTGTAATGTGTTTTGAACGCCATGCCACATCTAAATTACAAACAGCAGAAGACTTATTTAAGATTCAAACAAAAGGATTTAGAGGGGAAGCTTTGGCTTCTATTGCTGCTATTGCTCAGGTAGTTATGAAAACCAAGACCCAGGATATGGAATTGGGTCGAGAAATTCACATAGCTGCAGGTAAACTGGAGGAACATACAGAAGTGGTGACTCCTAAAGGAACTAGTTTTGCTGTGAACAACTTATTTTACAACATTCCCGCCAGGCGTAATTTTTTAAAATCAAAACAAGTAGAGCAGCGTCATATTACCGATGAGTTTCATAGATTGGCTTTAGTCCATCCTGGAATAAAATTCACCTATTTCGCAGACGGCGCCCCACTTTTTGTATTGCCCAGCACCAGTTTTAGTCAAAGAATTGTTCAAATTTTCGGAAAGAAGATTCAAGATAAATTGGTCCCAGTTCAAGAAGAGACCCCCCAACTAAAAATAAGTGGTTTTGTGCTTAAACCCGAGTCTGCAAAAAAGAGTAAGGGTACGCAGTTTTTCTTTGTCAACCAACGGTTCGTAAAGATTAGTTCATTGCATTTTGCAGTAGTAAATGCCTTTGAAGGCCTTATNTCTAATGGCGTACATCCGGGATATTTTCTTCAAATAGACGTGGCTCCTCAGACCATTGACATTAATATACATCCCACTAAAACAGAAATAAAATTTGAAGACGAACATACTTTGTTCGCTATTTTAAGATCTGCTATAAAGCATTCATTGGGTCAATTTAATGTAGCTCCTGTGTTAGATTTCGAAAGAGATCCCAACCTAGACAACCCATACGAAACACTAAAAACCCCTGCACCAATTCCACATATTTCGGTAGACGCTTCTTTTAATCCTTTTGAGATTCAAGACAAACTACCTGCCTCTAAACAAAGCAGCAAGCAATTTCATGGTACGTACTCAAAAGACAGTTCTTTTAATAAAAACCCCGCTTCATGGGAATCGCTTTATTCAAATATTCACAATGACAGTAATGGGATAAATAGTTCAGATCCCGCAGACCCTTTTACTTCATTGTCAAAAGTCCCAAACAATTTATATGTNGAAGAATCCCATATGCAAGCTGGATTTTTTGACGCCCAAGCACCTTCAAAATCTGCTCATAATTGTTTTCAGNTAGGGAGAAAGTATCTAGTAAGTTCTACTAAATCTGGACTATTAGTGATTCACCAGTCTAGGGCACACCAAAGGGTTTTATATGAACGTTTTTTAACCAATTTCACCCACCAAGAAGCAGCCAGTCAACAACTGTTATTCCCCAAAGAGCTTACTTTTACGATTCCTGAAATTATGCGCTTAGAGGAATTAATGGCGCCTTTGTGTTCATTGGGTTTTAATATGGAAATAAAAGACAATCAAACTTTATCTATTATTGGCATACCCATAGTGCTTCAGGAAAAAGACCTCTCACGAGTCATTCAAGACTTTTTAAACACCTATGAAGCAGGACATCTCGGGGACCATTTTTCACAAACAGATATATTGGCTAAGGCTTTAGCTAAAAGTATGGGTATTAAGACAGGTGACACCTTAGCATTGGCAGAGCAATTAAACCTTATAGATGAGCTATTTGCTTGTAAAGAGTTCTTGACTTCTCCCTTTGGAAAGTCAGTAATGACTAATTTGCAACAAACTGAATTAGATTTAAAATTTTTATAATGGGAAGGATTAGTGATACAGTGAAGCATTTGATCATAATTAATGTGATCTTTTTTGTGGCTACTCAGTTGTACGGAGACGTCTTATACCAATGGTTCTCTCTATGGTACTTTGAGAATGACAACTTCTCTTTTTGGCAGGTACTCACACATATGTTTATGCACGGTGGTTTTATGCATTTGTTTTTTAATATGTATGCACTTTGGGCTTTTGGATCACCATTAGAGTTTAAATGGGGAAAGCAAAAGTTTTTATTTTTTTACATTTCTGCAGGTATTGGGGCAACCCTCATTCATTCTGGGGTTAATTATTTGTATTTGCATCAAGGATTAGATGCTTTAGCAGCAAATGGAATAGCGTCTGAATCTGTATTGGAAATTATACGTCAGGGGCAATACAGCCTAGGTTGGTATGACTTTGCATCTAGGGGAACAATAGATAATATGCTTTCTGCGTTCTCTACTCCAGCAGTGGGTGCCTCGGGAGCAATTTATGGAGTGCTAGTCGCTTTTGGTATGGCCTATCCTAATTCAGAACTATTTTTAATGTTTGTACCTGTACCTATTAAAGCCAAGTATTTTATTCCAGTCTTGATTGGCTTGGATTTATTTTCAGGGGTAACTGGTTATAGTATTTTTGGATCAGGTATTGCGCACTTCGCGCATGTTGGTGGGGCAATATTTGGTTTTATAATGGCCTGGTATTGGAAAAAGAATGAATTTAACAACCACAGATGGCATTGATATGAAAGGATCTAATTTTATCTATTGGTGGCAGCTAAGAGGCATTCATGAAAAACTAGCATTGGCTTGCGTCGCTTTTTATTTGTTCCAAACACTCCTCCCTTTTTTATTTAATTTTCCCGCAGCTAGTTTTTTGTATTGGTTCTCATTGCCGAGTAGCTTTTTGGGAATTTTAGAAAAACCATGGACTTTAGTTTCCTATGCTTTTTTTCATGCCAGCTTTTCTCACTTATTTTTTAATATGGTCATGCTGTATTTCGGAGGACAGCTGTTTTTAAATCTTTTCAATGCCAAGCGATTTCTAAATGTGTATTTTCTAGGCTTGATCACAGGTGGATTGGTCTTTTTATTGAGTTACACCATTTTCCCTGTGTTTAGTGGAAATGGGGCTAGTTTAATTGGTGCATCTGCAGGAGTCACAGCCGTTTTCATATTTATATGTAGTTATATGCCTTACCAGGAAGTAAGGGTGTTTTTCTTTAATGTAAAGCTTTGGCAGCTTGGGGTATTTTTTATTTTAACGGACCTGATTCAAATTCCCAATGGTAATGCAGGAGGACATTTGGCTCATATTGGCGGGGGTATTTTAGGTTTTGTATATGCCAATAAACTGAAAGAGGGAAAAGATATAGGGCGCTCTTTTGAAACTATTTTTTCGCAATTATTTAAGGTGTTTACCCGATCTAAAACGCCTTTAAAGACTGCCTATAAAAGAAGTAAAAGCACACCAAGTCAAGGTGTTACAACAGCTTATAAGGAGCGCGAACAACAGAAAAAAACAGATGCTATTTTAGATAAAATCAGTCATTCAGGTTATGATTCATTGACCAAAGAAGAAAAAGATTATTTATTTAGTTCTGGTAAATCTTAGGCAATATTTATGTTAAAAAAGGTTTTTAACGGTTTTATGTTGTTACTCAATATAGGGATGAGTGCTCTGCTATTATTGGCCTGTCTTTTACCTTATATCTCTGTTGCTCTGGTCCCTTCCATGTCTATTTTTAGTCTTTTTGTTCCTTTTTTAGTCTTAGGAAACCTGTTGTTTTTGATTTATTGGATGATTCAATTCAAAAAGATTGTTTTTCTACCCATTGTTTCTTTGGGAATTGCATACTTTTTTATTGGTTCCTTTTTTCAATTTCGTGCAGAGCGTCCAATGCCTCCATCGCAAGACTTTTCAATAATGTCCTTCAATACGAGGCTTTTTAATAAGTATCAATGGAGTGATGATCCCTCTATTGCCAACCAAATTGTCGCATTTATAAAAAAAACAGATCCATCGGTAATTTGTTTTCAAGAGTTTGACGTTTCCATGAAAAAGCGTTTCATGAGTTACCCATATGTGTATATTAGTGCAAGCGATAATTCAAAACAAGCGGTGCAAGCTATTTTTTCAAAATTTCCTATAGCCGCAAAAGGAATGCTTCCTTTTCCAAATAGCACCAATACGGCAATTTTCGTTGACCTTAAAATAAAAGGGGATACGGTAAGATTGTACAATATACATTTGCAATCTCTAAGGGTTAAACCTGAGGCGTCTAGTTTAGAAGCAGGTACTAGAGAACGTTTGTACAAAAGACTAAAGGTTTCTTTTGCCAAACAGCAAGCCCAAGCAGACATTATAGCAACACACAAAAGTGACAGTCCCCACAAAGTAATCGTTGCTGGAGATTTTAATACCAACCAGTTTTCTAGCGTGTACCACACCATCAAAGGAGCCCTTACTGATAGTTTTACATCTGCCGGTTCTGGTTATGGAAAAACCTTTGATTTTAAGTACTTTCCCATGAGAATAGATTTCTTATTGTCAGATCCAAGCTTCGAAATTACCTACCATAAGAGTTTTCCTTTAAGTCTATCAGATCATTTTCCAGTATTGGTGGCTTATCGTTTAAATTAAACAGTCTAGACTGTCTGCCAGTATGTGAAGGCAAAGGGCAAAACCAATAATACGAGTTTTTTTAAAAAGACAAAGCAGTAAGTAGCAACCAATAGCCACACTAGAATGTAGTGGATGAAAAAAGATACTACAGCGGTCAGGATCAAAAATAGGCGATGCCAACAGATGATCTAAATCAATAAAAATAGCCCCCCAAAAGAGGTAAAGCACTTTTTTAAACTTTCTAGGATAGCCCCATCTCGCAATACCAATAGGGACTATAAAATGGGTGCCGTAATGAATTAAAAAGGACAGCACTTAAACGAGGGTGTTATTTAGAATAGCCAACGCATTTGGGCCTTCATTAAACAGCAAATCTAAAATACTCAAATTGGGAATAAAACCGTGTCTGTCTCCAAAAACTTGCTGGTACTCAGGAAAGTTTAAGTCTTTAGATGCTTTCGGACTTATAAGGTGTCTGTGGTCATTTGTGCTTTGTGATTCTTTTTCAAAAACAGTGGTGTGGTTTTCTGAAAATGGAATTTGAAGACACCCACAAATGATTTTTATAACTTCTAAATTATAGGCTAATAAATAGTCGTGAGAATGGGTAAATAGTGGTTCAAGATCCTGCTCATAATACTCAAAAAAAGGAGAGGTTCTATAAGCAGTTTGAAGGGTTCTCCAATGGGTGCGTTGCCAAGGCTGAGAATTGTCAATAGGAATTTGATCGTAGCTGCGTCTGTGCGATAATTCTCCTTTGCCTTGAACAGGAATGGTTAAGCTGTGTATGCCCCTATCATTAGTGATATACGCCCTGTTTCTAAGGCTTTGCTTTTGGTAATTGCCCGAAACTTCCCAAATCACTTCATGTTGGACCATGGCCGCAAAACTGGCTATAGAAGGTAAGTAAGAGGGGAATAATAAAGTCTTTTTTAGAGTCATTTAGGTTGTTATATATTTTAGACTTTTTCTCTTTTATGCTTTTTTTCTCTTTCTAAAGAAATCTATCCCAAACCAAATTATTAAGGCAGCTAAAAACCATTTAAAATAAGACTGAGGCGCTCCCTCTCCACTTACCATCGTAAATACCCTATCCCATCTAATTTTCCAATTTTTAATACCATCATTAATGCCATCTATACTCATCCATATAAAAATAGGTTTTCCAACAATATGGTCTTCAGGCACAAAACCCCAGTACCTAGAATCTTCTGAGTTATGTCTGTTGTCTCCCATCATCCAATAGTAATCTTGGGAAAAAGTATACTGGCTTGTTTTTTGTCCGTTTATACGAATCTCGTTACCCTTAATATCTAATTTGTTGCCTTCATAGTTGGTGATAATCTCCTTGTAAAAAGCAATATTTTGAAGNCTTAAGTCTACTGTATCTCCATTTGCTGGAATATACAAAGGACCAAATTGATCTTCATTCCATGGGAGGGAAGGTTCATGAGGGAAAATGGAAGGGTTGTATTGTCCTTTTAGGGCCAATTGTTTTACAATAGAGTCAATACCCGTTTGAGCGGCTAATTTTTCAGCTACCGCGTCTGAAAAAGTAGCCATTCTCTCTCGGTCTATAATTTCCGAAAGAGCCAGTCTTTGAGCAGCAATTAATTCTGGATCTATGCCACCGCTTTGGGTATAGATAAGGTAGCCTCCGTTAGGGTTGTTATAGATTTGTGCACCTCCCTGTTGTAATGCAGTTGCTTGGGTTTGGGTAAGATTTTGAGCCGTATATTTTCTGCTAAATTCTGTAACACCACTTTCTATTAATGACCTAGAGGAGACGCCTTTACTGGCAAAAATGGTGTGGGTATACTGGGTTTTCGCTCTGGAGGGAAGCTGTGTTTGAACCTCATTTATAAAGACATATCCATCTTTAATACGCAATAGATCTCCAGGAACCCCTACACACCTCTTAACATAGTTAGATTTTTTGTCAATAGGCTTTTCTACCCTAATATTAGAAGGGTCTCTAAAAAAGCGAACAGTATCTGTTGGCCAGCTAAAAACCACAATATCATTGCGTTTTACCTTTTGAAATCCAGGAAATCTGAAGTAGGGGAGTTGCGGTTTTTTAATATAAGAAGGGGTTCCAAGGATTGGAAGTGTGTCGTGAACCATTGGGGCCTGAAGTGGTGTCATTGGTGTTCGGGCACCATAATGAAATTTACTGACCAATAAAAAATCACCAATTAAGAGTGTTTTTTCTAATGATCCTGTGGGTATTACAAAGGGTTGTATAAAATAGGCATGCACCATACTTGCTGCTACAACAGCAAATACAATAGANCTCACCCATTCGCCCAATGCTGTTCCAGGATTCAAATCTCTGCCGCTCCTGTGCACTGGTTTCTCTGCATAATTTAAGTAAAACAGATAAAAACCAAGGCTTAATACGACGATCCAAGAATCTAATACAGATCTTTTGCCAAAGGTTCTAATGGTTTCAACCCAAATAACGGGCACCATTAAAAGGTTAATCACAGGGACAAACATCAAAATAACCCACCAGGTAGGGCGCTGAATAATACGCATTAAAACAACCGCATTATAAACAGGCACTAAGGCCTCCCAAGATTTTCTACCTGCTGCTTTGTATAATTTGTAAGTACCTAAGAAGTGTACTATTTGGAGCACACCAAGTGCTAATAACCATTGAGAACTATTCATTTGTTTGTTTTTTTAAGCCCCTAGGCCAATACATCTGACATATTAAAAATGCCTTTTTTATTTTGTATCCACTCTGCAGCAACTACTGCGCCTAGTGCAAATCCTGCTCTGTTGTGAGCGGTGTGTTTAATTTCAAGCGTATCTGTGTCATTGGCATAGCTCACAATATGAGTGCCAGGAACCTCTCCCTCCCTCTTAGACGTGATAGGTAATTTATTTGTTACATTTTTTTCTGAATTTTCTGCAAGTATCCATTCTGTTAAATTTCCCTGCGCCAATATGCCTTCTGCTAGTGTAATGGCAGTACCACTTGGAGCGTCTACTTTGTGAATGTGGTGAATTTCTTCAATAGCAGTTTCATACCTATGGGGTTTCATTAAAGCAGCCATCTGTTCGTTTAATTTAAAGAACAAATTCACCCCTAAACTAAAATTAGATGCGTAAATAAAAGCAGTTTCTTGTTTTAAACAAGCTGTTTGCACCTCCTCCATCTGATCCAACCAGCCAGTGGTTCCACAGACCACAGGAACACCTTTGCTAAAGGCCATTAATATATTTGTTACAGCAGATTCAGGTGTTGAGAAGTCAATGGCTACTTGAGCTCCATTAAAATCTTTTATATCACCTCCTTCGTGGGTCAATACAATTTCGTGCCCTCGTTCATTGGCAATTTGGGCAATCATTTTACCCATTTTTCCGTAACCTAAAAGTGCTATTTTCATATTAATATGTTATGGTCATTCCCATCCCAAAATAAGTGGTATTGGTAATGGGTTCTAAATCTAAAAAAGGCTTGTACTCCACACTTAATTGGTCATTTACATTAAACTGTTTTAGGTGTGCATTTACATTTGCGTCTATAATATTTAAGGCGTATAAGCCAATGGTTACCACCAAGTATAGGTCCCTGTCTTTTTGGTACCTTTCTTGTCCATCTTGTAAGGCCTTGTCAGACAAATCTGGGCTTCCAGGAACAATACCACTTTCATTAACGTCGTAAAATTCATCGTTCATAAAACCCGCCCGCCTACTTTTAAATGCGTCTCTATAGCGTCTGTATAAATTATCATTTACCTTAAAAACATAGGCACTCCCACCAATAGCAGCATATACCATAGGCACCTTCCAATATTTTTTATTGTAAAACTGACCAAGCCCAGGAAGTACGCAGACAAGAAAGCAGCTCTGGCAGGTGCTAAGGGGTTAATTTCTTTAGCTGGGCCACTGTCAAAGGACATTAGGCCACCTTTCTTTTTTACTGGTTTCTTTTTTTGTAGCAATGCAGGTGCTTGCAAGCTGTCCTGTTCTTGTACCTCTTGTGCATGAAATGTACTAGAGAGTCCAAAAAATAATATGATCGTTAAGTACTTAATCACCTAAGAGTGTTTTTTTAAGGGCTTCGTATTCTGCTAGATCTTTAAAATGAAGGCTAATTTTTCCTGCGCCTTTAGCCGATGCCGCAATGGCAATCTTCACTTGAAATTTTTTCTGAAATTCAGTTGTATCTGCTTTAGCAAAAGAAGGTATTTTACTTTCTGATTTTGGAATAGATTGAACCCCTGGTTGTTGGTACTTCCTAACCGCTTCTTCCGTATCTCTTACGGATAAGTGATTCTTTACGATTAATTCGTATAATTTTATTTGGTCTTTCGTGTCGCTAATGTTTACCAAAGCCCTTCCATGACCCATACTCAAAAAACCGTCCCTAATACCCGTTTGAACAATAGGGTCTAGTTTCAGCAGTCTCATATAATTGGTTACTGTAGACCGTTTTTTACCAACCCTTTCACTCATTTTCTCTTGGGTCAGTTGAATTTCCTCCAACAATCTTTGGTAAGAAAGTGCAATCTCAATGGGATCTAAATCTTGCCTTTGAATATTTTCTACCAAAGCCATTTCTAAAGATTCTTGGTCGTTGGCAATTCTAATATAAGCAGGAATTGTTTTTAATCCTACCAGCTTACTCGCCCTAAACCTCCGCTCTCCTGAGACCAATTGGAATTGATTAAAGTCTATTTTCCTTACAGTGATGGGTTGAATCACCCCAAGTTCTCTGATAGATCCAGCCAATTCTTCTAAGGATTCTTCATTAAAATTAGATCTGGGTTGAAAAGGATTCACCTCAATACTATCTATGTCTAAAGCCACAATATTACCTACCAACATTGAGGCATTTTTGTCTGTTACAGATCTAATGTCGTTTTCAGGGTCTTTAAGTAGGGCAGATAATCCCCTTCCTAAAGCCTGTTTTTTTGTCGCTTTAGCCATATTATATTTTATCCTTATTTTTTTTCAATAATTCTTCTGCTAGGTTTAGATAATTGGCGGCGCCTTTACTACTAGCATCGTATTTAATAATACTCTCTCCAAAGCTTGGGGCTTCACTCAAACGAACATTTCTTTGTATAATCGTTTCAAAAACCATTTCGCTAAAGTGTTTTCTGACCTCCTCTACGACCTGGTTGGATAGCCTTAGTCTTGAATCATACATAGTGAGTAATAGGCCCTCAATGTCTAAATCTGGGTTGTGAATTTTCTGTACGCTTTTAATAGTGTTTAGTAATTTCCCTAAACCTTCCAAAGCAAAGTATTCACATTGTATTGGGATTAAAACAGCGTGTGCAGCGGTAAGCGCATTGAGGGTGAGTAAGCCTAATGATGGTGCACAATCAATTAAGATGTAATCATAAAGATCCAGAATTGGTGCAAGGGCTTTTTTGAGCATGTATTCTCTATCTTCAACGTCTACCAGTTCAATTTCAATAGCGACCAAATCAATGTGAGAGGGTATGAGGTCTACATTTGGAGAGCTTGTTTTTATAATAGTCTCTTGGGCTAAAGCGGTGAGTTCTAACAATTGATAGGTCCCCAATTGTACTTCTTGAACATCTATTCCTAGACCAGAAGACGCGTTGGCTTGTGGGTCTGCATCTATTAAAAGCACTTTTTTTTCAAGTACCCCTAATGAAGCAGCGAGATTCACTGTCGTAGTTGTTTTTCCTACGCCTCCCTTCTGGTTGGCAATAGCAATTATTTTACCCATCTATATTCTCTAGTTAGGGTATAAAAATACAATTATTTAAGCGGCTATAAAAGGAGAATTTGTTAACAGAAAGTGAATATTTAATTCCTTAATGGAAAAGCTTATTCAAGCTCAGATGCTAGAATTTCAAGGAGTTCTATTGCTGTTTTTGCCATGGGTACACCAGGGCCAAAAACAGCTTTAGCGCCATTTTCTTTTAAGATAGCAATGTCTTTTATTGGGATTATCCCACCTAGGACAATTTTAATGTCAAAAGCATGGGCTTTTTTTAAGGCCAATTGCAAATCTTGTAGGATTGTTTTGTGCCCTCCAGCTAGGGAAGAAATTCCCAAGAAATGCACATCGTTTTCTATGGCTTGTTTCACCGCATTTTCTGCCGTTTGAAACAAGGGACCTAGATCTACATCAAAGCCAATGTCTGCGAGTGAAGTAGCGACAATCTTAATGCCCCTATCATGACCGTCTTGGCCAATTTTAGCTAACATAATTCTGGGTCTTCTGCC
>JGI26083J51738_10001471_pt1 | contig 12665 bp, 12 predicted proteins | sample SaaInl85LU_5_DNA_FD_51738 | JGI IMG/M metagenome (IMG submission 51738)
GTATTTCCGAGGTCTTCGCCGCAGGCGAGGAGCCGATTGCAGGGGCCAGCCATGAAGATCTGGTCACAGGGCTGATCCGCCACGGNCACCGCCATGCGCGGGTGGTCAATTCCGAGGATGATCTGGAACGCCTCGTGCGCGAACAGGCCCGCGCGGGCGATATCGTGGTTTGCCTTGGCGCGGGCACGATCAGCGCTTGGGCCAATGGCTTGCCTGCAAGGTTGCAGAAATAGGGGGCTTTGAGCGCTCTTTTCGGCGCTCGAACCTCACAAAATGCGCGGAGCAAAGGCGAAGCCGCCGCGCCATCGCCGACCCGCCCCTCGGGTTGGCGATTTGCAGACCTCACCAGTTGTTCATGTCTTAGATGTGTTTTGCGGGCATAAAGCGCTCCCATGGCAAGGTATCTTCGCCACCCCGCGGCTCGGCGATGGCGCTGGGGCAGGCGCTGCCAATGGCTTGCGCGGTATCCTCTTCCGCCTTATCACGCGGGGCATGAGTGATCTTCCCACCCCTCGTGGCGCTTTGACGCCTGATCGCCCCTTGTCGGAGCTGACTTGGCTGCGCGTTGGCGGGCCTGCGGATTATCTGTTCCAGCCTGCCGATCACGATGATCTGAGCGCGTTTCTGGCCGCGCTGCCTGCCGAGACGCCCGTTTTTCCCATCGGGGTCGGCTCCAACCTGATTGTGCGCGATGGCGGGTTGCGCGCGGTCGTGATCCGTTTGGGGCGGGGGTTTAATGCCATTACCTGTGAGATGCGCAGGCGGGGCTTGTCACGGCGGGGGCTGCGGCGCTGGATGCGCATGTGGCACGTCGCGCGGCCGAGGCGGGGCTTGATCTGACCTTTTTGCGCACCATTCCAGGCTCCATCGGGGGGGCTTTGCGGATGAATGCGGGCTGCTACGGCTCCTATGTGGCGGATCATTTTGTGCAGGCCGAGGCGGTGTTGCGCGATGGCACAGCGGTCACGCTTGCGCCTGAGGATATCAAGTTTGCCTATCGNCAGACCGATCTGCCCGAGGGGGCGGTGATCACATCGGTGCGTTTCANGGCCGAGGCGGGTGACCCGCAGGCTTTGGCCGATCGCATGGCCGACCAGCTTGCCAAGCGCGATGCGACACAACCCACCAAGGATCGCAGCGCAGGCTCGACCTTCCGCAACCCCGCCGGATTTTCCTCGACGGGCAGGGCCGATGATAGCCATGAATTGAAGGCGTGGAAGGTGATTGATGACGCAGGCATGCGCGGCGCGCGGATCGGCGGCGCACAGATGAGCGAGATGCATTCCAATTTCATGATCAACACAGGCAGCGCCAGCGCCGATGATCTCGAAAGATTGGGCGAAGAGGTTCGAAAAAAGGTTTTCCAAAACAGCGGAATAGAGCTACAATGGGAAATTATGCGCGTGGGTGACCCTGCGGGCGATTAAACGCCGGATCAAAAAAACCAATCGGCGAAAGATAAACACCGAAACGGGCGAAAACAGCCCGACGGTATACGAGGCAGATGTGGCGGTAGGTTCGAGCAGAACTCCCCCCCTTGTTGTCGTCCTGATGGGTGGCCCCTCCGCCGAGCGCGAGGTGTCACTGTCCACAGGTCGCGAATGCGCCGAGGCGCTGAGGGGAGAAGGATTCGAGGTGGTTGAGGTCGATGCAGGCCCCGACCTTTCCGAAAAGCTTGCCCAGATCAAACCTGATGTTGTGTTCAACGCGCTGCATGGCCGCTGGGGCGAAGATGGCTGCGTGCAGGGCATCCTTGAATGGATGCGCATTCCCTATACGCATTCGGGCGTGCTGGCCTCGGCTTTGGCGATGGACAAGCAGCGCTCCAAATTGGCGCTGCGCGGTGCGGGCCTGCCCGTGGCCGATAGCGTGATCTGCTCCAAGGCCGAGGTGGAAGCCAGCCATGTGATGGCCCCGCCTTATGTTGTGAAGCCCAATAACGAAGGCTCCTCGGTCGGGGTCTATCTGGTGGAAGAGGGCGCGAACACGCCGCCCAAACTGTCAGGACATGCCGGATCAGGTGATGGTCGAAACTTTTGCACCAGGCCGCGAGATGACCACCACCGTCATGGGTGACCGTGCTTTGACGGTGACCGATATCCTGACGGATGGCTGGTATGATTATGACGCGAAATACAAGGAAGGCGGGTCACGCCATGTGGTGCCTGCCGATATCCCTTCCGAGATTTTCGAGACCTGTATGCGCATGGCTGTCACGGCGCATGATGCCCTTGGCTGCCGCGGTGTCAGCCGCACGGATTTCCGTTGGGACGAGGCGCGCGGGCTTGACGGCTTGATCATTCTGGAAGTGAACACCCAGCCCGGTATGACGCCAACCTCGCTCTCGCCCGAGCAGGGCGAGGCCGCAGGCGTCAGCTTTGGCGCCTTATGCCGCTGGTTGGTGGAGGATGCCTCATGCGACCGTTGAACGCCACGCGCCCAGATCCGCATGATCCAGCGCCCTCGATCTGGTCCTATCGGTTCCAGCGCCTCTGGCTCACGCCGTTTTTCCGCCGCTTGGTCCGCGTGGGCGTGCCTGCGTTTTTTGCCATTGTGGCCCTTGGCTGGTTCGTCTCGGATGAGGAGCAGGTCCAAAGCATGAGCGATAGCTTGGCCGAGATGCGGCGCGAGATCGAAGGGCGGCCTGAATTTCTGGTGAATGTCATGGGCATTGAGGGCGCAAGCCCCGATCTGGCCGAGAATATTCGCACCGTCCTATCCATTGATTTCCCCGTCTCCTCATTTGATCTGAACCTTGTCGAGATGAAGCAGCGGATCGAAGAGATCCCAGCCGTCTTGCAGTCTGAGCTGCGGGTGCAATCGGGTGGCTATCTGTCGGTTGTGGTCGAGGAGCGCGTGCCGCTTCTGATCTGGCAGCGGCGTGATGCGATTGTGTTGCTCGACCGCGAGGGAGAATTCGTCGCCGATATCACCGAGCGTGGCTTTGAAGAGCCGATGCCGATGGTGGCAGGCGAGGGGGCTGATCTGGCCGTGGAGGAAGCGCTTGCCCTTTTCGCGGCAGCCGCGCCGATTTCCGAGCGGCTTCAAGGCCTTGTGCGCATGGGCGAGCGGCGTTGGGATGTTGTGATGAGCGATGGCTTGCGCATCCTGCTGCCTGAGGAAGACCCCGTCCGGACCCTCGACCGCGTGCTGGCCCTGCACGATATGCAAGATGTTCTCGACCGCGATGTTCTGCGGATTGATATGCGCCACCCCGAGCGCCCGACCCTTCAACTGACCCCCGATGCAATCACCGAATTGCACCGTATGCGGGGCACTGCGATCGTAAATGGAGATCAAAACGGATGAGTATGCTGTATCAGTCGCAGCGTGCAATGCGCGCAAAACGCCAAGAAGCCATGCGCCGTGGTGTCATCGCCATTCTCGATATTGGTAGCCATAAAATCGCCTGTCTTGTGCTGCGCTTTGATGACCCTGAGGGGTTTCGCGCTTCTGAGGGTGTGGGCGCGATGGCGGGGCAGTCGAATTTTCGGGTGATCGGGGCTGCAACGACCCGCTCGCGCGGCGTGAAATTCGGTGAAATCGACACGATGCAGGAAACCGAACGCGCGATCCGCACAGTGGTGCAGGCGGCGCAAAAAATGGCCGATACCCGCGTGGATCACGTGATCGCCAGCATCGCAGGCGCGCGTCCGCGCTCCTATGGTTTGGTGGGCGAGGTCAGCTTGCAAACAGGCACCGTGACCGAGGATGATGTGGCCCGCGTTCTGGCGGCCTGTGATGTGCCCGATCTGGGGGAAGGGCGCGAAGTGCTGCATGCGCAGCCTGTGAATTTCGCCCTTGATCANCGTACTGGCCTGTCGGACCCGCGCAGCCATATCGGCAATAACCTATCGGTTGATATGCATCTTTTGTCGGTCGAGCAGCACGCGGTTGAGGCTTTGCTCTATTGTATCAAACGCTGTGATCTTGAATTGGCTGGTCTGGCCTCCTCTCCTTATGTGGCGGGTGTCTCAAGCCTTGTTGAGGACGAGCAGGAACTAGGCGCGGCCTGTGTTGATCTGGGCGGCGGTACCACGGGTATCTCGGTGTTCATCAAGAAACACATGATCTTTGCCGATACCGTTCGGATGGGTGGAGATCACGTGACCAGCGATATTTCGCAAGCCCTGCAAATCCCCATGGGCGCGGCCGAGCGGATCAAGACCCGTTTTGGCGGCGTTGTGGCCACGGGCATGGATGATCGCGAGATGATCGAACTGGAGGCGGATACGGGCGATTGGCATCATGACCGCCGCCGCGTGAGCCGCGCGGAACTGATCGGCGTCATGCGCCCACGTGTCGAAGAAATTCTAGAAGAAGTCCGCGCGCGGCTTGATGCGGCAGGGTTCGAGCATTTGCCAAGCCAGCGCATCGTGCTGACAGGCGGTGGCAGTCAATTGCCCGGCCTTGATGGTCTGGCATCCAAAATTTTGGGCAATCAGGTGCGTTTGGGCCGTCCCTTGCGGGTTCAGGGCCTGCCTCAATCGGCTTGCGGGCCTGCCTTCTCGGCCTGTGTGGGGCTGTCGCTATTCGCGGCCTATCCGCAGGATGAGTGGTGGGATTTCGAGATGCCAGCAGATCGCTATCCGGCGCGTTCACTCAAGCGCGCGGTGAAGTGGTTCAAAGACAATTGGTAAGGGTTTGCCCCTTGCCAAACCGCTAGATGCAGTCGGCGGNAGCGAAATCCTGCCGAAATCAAGGGCTCNCGCCCCATATTTTGCGTTTTGTTGCTAATTTTCGCGTGACGATAGCTGTTTAACGCTCTACTATCATTGCAAAAGGCAGATGAATTGGCCAACCGGCAGCAAGACCGTGGTCGTAACTAGGACAAACAGGCGGACAGAGCTATGACACTCAACCTTACAATGCCCGAAGCTCAAACCGAGCTGAAACCACGTATCACCGTTTTCGGTGTAGGTGGCGCAGGCGGCAATGCCGTCAATAACATGATCGAACAGAGCCTTGATGGCTGTGAATTCGTTGTAGCCAATACCGACGCGCAGGCGTTGCAGCATGCCAAGTCCAGTTCGCGCATCCAGATGGGTGCCCGCGTGACCGAAGGCCTTGGCGCAGGGGCACGCCCCTCCGTTGGCGCAAGCGCTGCCGAAGAAAGCATCGAGGATATCGTTGATCACCTCGCAGGCTCGCATATGTGTTTCATCACCGCTGGCATGGGCGGCGGTACAGGCACGGGCGCGGCCCCGATCATCGCGCAGGCCGCGCGTGAATTGGGTGTGCTGACCGTTGGTGTCGTGACCAAGCCGTTCCAGTTCGAAGGCGCCAAACGGATGCGTCAGGCCGAAGAGGGGATCGAGCAGCTTCAGAAGGTTGTCGATACGCTCATCATCATTCCGAACCAGAACCTGTTCCGTCTGGCCAATGAGAAAACCACCTTCACCGAAGCCTTCGCCATGGCGGATGATGTCCTGTATCAAGGTGTTAAAGGTGTGACGGACCTGATGGTTCGCCCCGGTCTGATCAATCTCGACTTTGCCGATGTTCGCGCTGTGATGAACGAGATGGGCAAGGCGATGATGGGCACAGGCGAGGCCGATGGCGAAACCCGCGCGGTACAAGCCGCCGAGAAAGCCATTGCGAACCCGCTTCTGGATGAAATCAGCCTCAAAGGCGCACGTGGTGTTCTGATCAATATCACAGGTGGCTATGACCTGACCTTGTTCGAACTGGACGAGGCAGCAAACCGCATCCGCGAAGAAGTTGACCCAGAGGCCAATATCATCGTGGGCTCCACGCTGGATACCGATATGGAAGGCAAAATGCGCGTGAGCGTTGTGGCCACGGGTATCGATGTCAGTGAAGCCGCTCAGGATATCCCTGCGCCACTGCGCCGTATGCGCCCCGAAGCACCAGTTGTGGCCGAAGCNGCCGCCGCCGCGGCGCCTGTGGAAACCCCGAGCTTTGCCGCTCAGGAAACAAGCGAGCCTGTTGTCGAGGAGCCATCGCTCTTTGGCGAACTNGACGCGGCAGAGACCGAGGCGGCCCCCGCGCCGCATTTCCCAGTCGAGACAGCCGGTGGCGATGTTCCTCCACCCGCCTATCAGCCACGCGAGATCGCCGAGCCTGTTGCGCAGGCGGNGTCAGAGGAATACATGGCACCAAAGCCAAATCCCGCTGGCACACCTTCGCCCCAGGCGCTGGAGCGTTTGAAGGCCGCAATTCACAAGGACGCACCCGCCGCGTCCCATGCGCCAGCGCCACAGCCTGAGCCTGCTGCCGAGAAGCCGCGCTTCGGGATCAACTCCCTGATCAACCGCATGGCGGGCCATTCCGATGGACATGCCGCCCCTGTGGAGCGTCGCCAGCCCACAATGGCGACCCGTCCCGCACCAGAGGAAACCGAAGTGGATCCCGATCAGGAGCGCATCGAAATTCCAGCCTTCCTGCGTCGTCAGGCAAATTAAATTTAACAAATGGTTAAGAAGAGGGCTGGCCTTGTGTCAGCCCTTTTTCATTTGAATAACAGGGTGTTAGATTTCTGCGCAAGGGTGATTGGCAAAGTTCCGCCTATGGTTTCGGCCTTTGTTGCAACGAGTCATAAAGCTTGAATTGTGGCTTCCCCGTGAAATTTGTATCAGCATTACATCCCTTTAATCTGCCAGTGATGGCGGTTTCTGGGTGTCCAGGGAAACAAAAGACTGGTGACTTTTTTGCAGGCGACACTTCGATCAGCGACCACCTTCTCGGGCATCGGTCTTCATTCCGGTCGCCCCGTGCGTATGGTGGTTCAGCCCGCGCCAGCGAATTACGGCATCTGGTTCCGCCGCTTGGATATCACGGATCGTGATCCGCTGATCGCTGCGCGCTATGATGCAGTGCCCGAAAGCCGTCTTTGCACCCAGATCGAAAACGCCGATGGTGTTGGCGTCTCGACGATCGAACATATCATGGCGGCCTTGGCTGGGATCGGCGTGCATAACGCCTTGATCGAGCTTGATGGCCCCGAAGTTCCAATTCTTGACGGCTCCTCCGCGCAATTCGTGCGTGCGATGATTGCCAAAGGTATCCAGCGCCAAGGCACTCCGATCTATGCGATCGAGGTTTTGGAAAAGGTTGAGGTCTCGGATGGCTATGCCACGGCCAGCCTGTCCCCTGCCGAAGGTCTGACGATGCGCTTCTCGATTGATTTTGAGGATGACGCTATCGGCACACAAACCCGCTTTACCGATCTGGCCAATGGCCGCTTTGTCCGCGAGCTATGCGACAGCCGCACCTTCTGCCGCCAATCCGATGTCGAGGCGATGCAGAAAGCGGGGCTGGCCCTTGGTGGCAGCTATGAAAACGCTGTCGTCGTTGATGGTGAAACGGTTCTCAGCCCTGGCGGTTTCCGCCATGATGATGAGGCTGTGCGCCATAAAATGTTGGATGCTTTGGGTGATCTGTCGCTCGCGGGCGCGCCGATTATTGGCCATTACGAAGGCATGCGTGCGGGCCATATGCTCAGCAATCAGTTGCTGCGTGCCTTGTTCAACACGCCCGGTGCATTTCGCATGGTGGAGTGTTCGCCCGAGATGGCCGCGCGCCTTCCCGGCATGGGCGTGAACCATGCCGATCTCGCACATGTGGCCTAACGCTATTCACACGTTTTACCCTCGAAATTAATGTGCTAGGACCAATGCAAGGGAAATCGGGCGGGTAAGCTCGGAAGCTACGCATATGGGTTGGTAGGCATGGCAAGCAGGCAAGATAAGTTGAAAGCGGGACTCAAGATCGGGGTCGTCCTCAGCCTTGTGACATTGATGTCAGCATGCGGTGCGCGCAATGATGGCGAGCCGCGCCGTGGCCTGTTTGGCCCGCGCGAAAACACCACCCCGCTGGAACAGCTTGGCCCTGAAGATATCTACCAGCTTGCCGAGTTTGAACTTGAGCGCAATGACGACCCAGAAGAAGCCGCGCGGCTCTTTAATGAGGTTGAGCGTCTATATCCCTATTCGGAATGGGCGAAGCGTTCGCTGATCATGGCAGCCTTCAGCTATCATGCAGATCGTGATTATGAGGCCGCCCGCAGTGCCGCGCAGCGCTTCATTGATTTCTATCCAGCCGATGAAGATGCGGCCTATGCGCAATATCTTCTGGCGCTCAGCTATTATGACCAGATCGATCAGGTTGGCCGCGATCAGGGCATCACCTTCCAAGCTTTGCAGGCTTTGCGGACCGTGATCGAATTCTACCCCGATAGCGAATATGCCGATAGCGCCGCGCTGAAGTTTGATCTCGCCTTTGACCATCTCGCGGGCAAGGAAATGGAGATCGGACGCTTTTATCTGCGCCGCGAACATTACTCCGCCGCGATCAGCCGTTTCCGCGTGGTTGTGGAGGAATTCCAGACCACGACCCATACGCCCGAGGCGCTTTTGCGTCTGGTCGAGGCCTATCTGTCGCTCGGCTTGGTCGAGGAGGCGCAGACCGCTGGCGCGATCCTTGGCTATAACTTCCAGTCCTCGCCCTTCTATGATGACGCCTTCAACCAATTGACCGGTCAAAATCTGGCACCTGACGCAACAGGCGAAAGCTGGCTGCGCGATATCTGGCGCCAGACGGTTGTGGGTGACTGGCTCTGACAAGACGGCTTTGGTCGCTTTCATTGGATCAGGAATAGATGCTGCGCCATCTCGATATCCGCGACATGCTTTTGATCGACCGTTTGGAGCTTGAGTTCCAACCGGGTCTCAATGTGCTGACGGGTGAAACAGGTGCGGGCAAATCGATTTTGCTGGATTCGCTTGGCTTTGTGCTGGGGTGGCGCGGGCGCGCCGATCTGGTGCGCGCAGGCGCTGCGCAGGGCGAGGTCGTTGCGGTGTTTGATCTGGCCAAGGATCATCCCGCGCATGCCATCCTGAGCGAGGCGGGGTTCCCCCAAGCTGAGGAATTGATCCTGCGCCGCGTGAACACGCCCGAGGGGCGCAAGACCTCATGGATCAATGATCGGCGCGCCAGCGGAGAAGTACTGCGCGCGCTCTCGGAGACATTGGTCGAGTTGCATGGCCAGCAGGATGACAAAGGCCTTCTTGATTCGAAAAACCACCGCCTCATGCTGGATGATTTCGCAGGCCTCGCCCCGCAACGCGCGGAACTGGGCAGCCTGTGGCGCGCCCGATCTGAAGCGCGACGCGCCCTCGAAAAAGCCGAAGCCGCCTTGGCCAGCATGAAGGAGGAAGAGGATTTCCTGCGCCATGCCGTGGCCGAGTTGGACCGCCTTGATCCGCAACAAGGCGAAGAGGCCGAGCTGGATGCCCGCCGCCGCCTGATGCAAAGCGCCGAGCGTATGCGCGAAGATGTCGCCCGCGTCGTGGCCTCACTTGGGCTGGAGGGTGCCGAAGGGGCCATGGGCAATGCCACCCGCTGGATCGAAGGCCTTACGGATAAGGCCGAAGGCGGGTTGGACGAGGCTCTGGCCGCGATTGAGCGTGCGATGGTCGAGTTGACAGGCGCGCAATCACAGGTGGAGCGTTTCGCCGATAGCCTCTCCTTCAACCCGCATGAGTTGGAAGAAACCGAAGAACGCCTTTTCGCCATTCGCGCGCTGGCGCGCAAACATGACGTGCTGGCCGATGATCTGGGCGGTTTCGCCAATGACCTGCGCGGCCGCCTTGAGGCGCTGGATGGCGGGGCAGGGCAGCTTGATGCTTTGCAGCTTGCGCTCAGCACGGCCGATACCGCCTATCAGACAGCCGCGCAGGCCTTGTCTGCCGCGCGCTCGGCTGCGGCCAAAGCCCTTGATGCGGCGATGAGCGAAGAGCTTGCCCCCCTCAAGATGGAGCGCGCGCGCTTTATGACCGAGATCACGCAAGCGGCGGCTGGTGCTGACGGGATTGATACGGTCACCTTCACCGTGGCCACCAACCCAGGCGCGCCCGCGGGTGCCTTGAACAAGATCGCCTCGGGCGGGGAACTCTCCCGCTTTTTGCTGGCCCTCAAGGTCTGCCTGACCAAAGAGGCCGCGGGCCTGACGATGATTTTCGATGAGATCGACCGCGGTGTCGGCGGGGCAACGGCGGATGCCGTGGGGCGGCGCTTGGCCGCTTTGGCTGATGGGGAACAGGTGCTGGTCGTCACCCATTCCCCGCAGGTCGCGGCCTTGGGGGCGCATCACTGGCGCGTGGCCAAGGATGTGTCGGNCGGGGTCACAACAAGCCGCGTAACAGCTTTGGATGCAGCCGAACGTGTTGATGAGGTCGCGCGTATGCTGGCAGGCGATACGATCACCGATGCCGCCCGAGACGCCGCCCGCGCATTGTTGCACCCGCAATAAGGTTTTTGCGCCATTGCACCCGGAAAGCCGCTGATTTCGGGGCTTTGACGGTTGATCTGGCCTCGAAAAATATGCCCCATGAGGCATGGTTATGCAGCGGGGCGCGGGGTGCCCGCATCATNCCCGCGTAAATCAAAACAAGCCCGCAGCAGGTTGGACGAGTGGCAGACGAGAATAACACGCAATTGCGTATCTGGACCCAAGAGGTCGTGGCCGCGCTGAAATCTGGCTGGCAGATCCTGCGCGATAAAGGTCCAAGCCAGTTCCAGTTCTGGCTGATTGCGCTTGTGATCGGGATTGCGGCGGGTTTCGCCGCCCTGTTTTTCCGCAAAGGTGTCAATGCCCTTCAAAGCTGGCTTTATGGCGTGGATGATGTGCGGATGCTGCACAGCTTTGCTGAAGGGCTGCCTTGGTATCTGATCCTCGTGATCCCGATGATTGGCGGGCTGGTCGTGGGGCTGATCCTGCACCGCTTCACCCCTGATGGCCGTGTCAGATCGGTCTCGGATGTGATCGAGGGCGCGGCCCTCAATAATGGTCGGGTTGAACACAAAGCGGGGCTCGCCTCGGCACTGGCCTCGATGATCACGCTTGGCTCGGGCGGCTCAACTGGCCGCGAAGGCCCTGTGGTGCATCTGGCCGCCGTGATCTCCTCCAAAGTGTCCTATTGGATCAAGGCAGACGGGATCACAGGGCGCGATCTTCTGGGCTGCGCGGTTGCGGCGGCGGTCTCGGCCTCGTTCAATGCCCCGATCGCGGGCGCGCTTTTCGCGCTTGAGGTCGTGTTGCGCCATTTCGCCGTTCACGCCTTCGCGCCAATCGTCATCGCCTCGGCTGCGGGCACCGTGATCAACCGTTTGGCCTTTGGCGAGGTGACGGAATACAGCCTTGGCTCCGATAGCGCACTGCAATTCTACGTGGAATTGCCTGCCTTTTTGCTTTTGGGCGTGGTGTGCGGATTGGTGGCAGTGGCCTTCATGCGCTCGATTTTCTGGACCGAGACGCTTGGCACAAATCTCCAGCAGCGCAGCGGCCTTCCGCGCTGGTTGCGCCCTGCGGTGGCAGGGCTCCTGCTCGGCGCGATTGCGATCTGGTTCCCCCATATCATCGGTGTCGGCTATCAAACGACAACGGCTGCATTAACAGGCCAGTTGCTGCTGCATGAGGTGATTGTCTTCACCATGATCAAGGTCGCGGCGGTTGCCATCACGGTCGGGGGTCGCATGGGCGGTGGGGTCTTTTCGCCCTCGCTGATGATTGGCGCGATGACGGGGCTGGCCTTCGGGTTGATCGCCACAGGGGTCTTTCCCAATGTCTCGGGATCCGAGACGCTTTATGCATTGGCAGGCATGGGCGCGGTTGCAGCCGCCGTTNTGGGCGCGCCGATCTCGACGACCCTGATCGTGTTCGAATTAACGGGGGATTGGCAAACAGGCCTTGCAGTGATGGTGGCCGTCTCGACCTCCATCGCGATCGCAAGCCGCATGGTGGATCGCTCCTTCTTTCTCACCCAACTCGAGCGGCGCAATATCCATCTGGCCGCGGGCCCGCAGGCCTATCTGCTCTCGATGTTTCGTGTGGGCAAAGTGATGCGCCCCATGGATCATGAAAACACAGCCCTGCAGGAGCATCTTCTCACCCTGATCGAACAGGGCATCTATACCGATACCAATGCAACGCTCGAACGCGCGCTCCCGATTTTCGAGCGTACAGGCCTCGATTATGTACCCGTAGTCCAGCTCGCACCGGGTGATGGACCGCCCGCATTGGAAGGCGCGCTCTTCCATGTGGACGCGCTCAAAGCCTATAACCGCGCCCTCGCCGCCACCGCGGCCGAGGAGCATAGCTAAAGCTCTTTCATCTTTCTGAAAAATACGACCGCCGGAGGCTTTGGTTTTGCGTCAGCAAAATCAATCAGGCGCAGGGCAAGGATCAAATCTGCTCTACCGTGACCTTCTCGCCATCAAAGGCCAAATGCCCTTTGATCTCGGCCACGCCTTCCAGTGGTGCCTCATAGCTCCAAGCGGCATCGGCAATCGTGCCCTCAGGTGTGACCAGCGAAAAATAGGTCGCTTGTCCTTTATGGGGGCAACGGGTCTGGCGGTCGGTTTTCTCCAGCACAGCCATCGCAACATCGCCACGCGGGAAATAGATCACTGGCGCATAATCGCCCTCGGACAATTCCAGCACGGCCGCACTTTCGGCAACAATTGCACCGCTTGTCCGCACCACATAGGTGCCTGACGCTTTACGAATTGTGATGTGATCAGCCATGATTATTCCTCCTCATTGCCAGTCTTCTAGCACTCCAGCGCCTAAATGCACATCCAACGTTACGTTCTTGTGTCAAACGGGGGCTGTGGCCGCGATCAGCCAATCTTTCACGGCACCC
>JGI26083J51738_10001477_pt1 | contig 12638 bp, 6 predicted proteins | sample SaaInl85LU_5_DNA_FD_51738 | JGI IMG/M metagenome (IMG submission 51738)
GGTAAAAGTGGAACTATAATAATCCCAGTATCTGTTGCTGCAGACGGGAATTATGATTTTACTTTTACTTATTTCAAAAATTCAGATAATAAAACAAACGATATAAAAATTAATTCTACAGATGCTAATGGAGGTAATTCTTCTACATTAGCTTCATTTACGATGATTAGGAATGATGCAGGCCCTGAAGGAACTAACACTGCAACTACTGGTAGTTATGGTACTCAAACAGTAACAGGAGTTGCCTTAACTACAGGTATTAATTTTATTACATTTGAAAATTCTAATTCAGCATCTCTTAATTTAGATAATGTTATAGTAACAGCTTCAACTGCACCCATACCTCCAACAATGACATCTACAAAAGATGGGAATTGGAATGATCCAACTGTTTGGACAGTTTCTGGAACAGTTGCAAATACAATAAGCACAACGCCTACCTCAGAATATGATGTTGTTTTAGGTCATGTTGTAACAATACCTTCGAATATGGGAGCTGCAACAGCGAAATCAATCGAAGCTACCGGCACAGGACAATTGATATTACGACAAAATAATACGCTAACAGTTGAAGGAGATATTTCTCTTGCTAGATCTAATGATGGGATGATTTTGTACGCTCAAAGTGGAAATTTTTCTACGGTTACTATTGGCGGTACTTACACTACGGGTAAGAAGACTACTATTGTAAAAAGACTGTTACAAGATAAATGGACGTTAGTATCATCAGGTTTAAAAAATTCAAGACAGTTTAAAACATTTGATGATTCCAGAAATCATACAGTTGAAGTAAGCAGTAAATACGCTTTTGGAGACTATAATGACGCTAATGCAAGTGGTTCAAAATACACATACATATTGAATCCAGATAACAATGCTGACGGTAAGTTTGATGATGGTAATTCTGAATGGGGTAGTGGAATAGGATGGGCTACGAAGTCAGATGAAAATACAGCCATTACAACAGATTTAAACCATGATGTAGTGTTTCAAGGAGATTTACATGATGATGATGTTTCCGTTGCTCTTGCTAATGCAGGTTTCCATTTGGTAGGAAACCCTTATCCAACGTATTTATATGGGAATAATGCAACAGCAGATGCTACCAATAATGTGTTAACTGTAAATAATGCTGGGCTATCAGAAGCTACCTTATGGTTTTGGGATTCTGCAAACGAATCATGGAAAACAGAAAACCAATCTAGTGGAGCATATCATATAAGTCCACTTCAAGGCTTTTTTGTAAAGTCTAGTTCAGCTGGCAATTTTAATTTTACAGAAGAGATGCAGACACACACTTCTAATGGAGATACTTTTAATAGGTCAGAAAATAATAGATTTGAGATAGATTTGTCTATTGCAAATGAAGAAAAGACTTCAAGTACTTCTATAAGATATATAAATAACAAAACTACGTCTTTCGACAATGGTTATGATAGTTCATTATTTGACGGTTATGCATCAGCATTAGAAGTTTATACAGGTTTAGTAGCTGGTAATTCTGGTAAGAAATTAGCAATTCAATCGTTGCCTAATGAAAATTATGAAGATATGGTTGTACCTGTTGGAGTAACTGCAGCAGCAAATTCTGAGATTGAGTTTTCTGCAGAAGCATTAAACATTCCTTCAGGATACAAAGTGTTTTTAGAAGATAGAGCCAATAATACATTTACAAGATTAGATGAAGCAAATGCAAAATATACTGCTACTGTAACAGATACGTCAACAGAGGGTCGTTTTTTCTTGCATACTTCTATGCAATCTGCATTAAGTGTAGAAGATGCATTGTTAAATAGTGTAAGTATTTACAAGTCTAATGCAACAACATTAAGAGTTGTTGGTTTGTCTCAAGGAGAAGCTAGTGTAAAATTATTTAATGTAATGGGTAAACAAGTAATGAGTTCTAGTTTTAATGCACAAGGTGTTAAAGAAATCGCATTGCCAAGTCTATCTACTGGTGTTTATATTGTTCAATTAGAAACTGAAGCAGGAACATTGAATAAAAAAATCATTTTAGAATAATTACAAGCATTTAAAAAGACAATACATCATGAAAAAAAATATAGAAAACAAAAAAGGTACTACTCAAGATATTTCTCGTAAAGACGCGATAAAAAAGATAGGTAGTTATGGTAAATATGCAGCACTTACTGCATTAGGTACCTATATGATTTTAAACCCACAGAAAGCTCAGGCACAAAGTCCTGAAGCTCCTGGAACAGGTTTTTAATCAGTAATAAAATTTATTTTTAGAAATCCCAATTTTATAAAATTGGGATTTTTTTATGTTTATAAACCATATAGTACAGGACACAAATTTAAGTTGTTAATTATAATTTGCAATTCATTTTTTATGTTTTTTACCGATTAAATTGCAATCCAATACTAATAAATAATAAGCCAAATTAAATTTTATGTCAAATATTTACAAATCACTTTTCTTACTTACATTTATAAGTGTTTTGTCAATTTCTTGTAAAAAAAAACAAGTTGTAATAAAATCTAAAGGAAACAGGGTTCAATACAATTTTAATCTGGATTGGAAATTCATTAAAGAAAATCCAGAAAATGCTCAAAATATAGATTTTGACGATTCAGATTGGATTACAATAAGTACGCCACACACTTTTAACGATGTAGATACTTTTGATGATATGAGTTTGGGTGGTCATAAAGGTGAAAAAAACCAATGGAGGGGTACAGTCTGGTACAGAAAACACTTTAAACTTCCAAAAGAAGATTCAGAAAAAAAAGTGTTTATAGAGTTTGAATCTGTACGTCAAATAGCAGATGTATATATCAATGGAAAATATCTAGGTCAAAATCAAACAGGCTTTATTCCTTTTGGTTATGATATTAGTGAACATTTAAAATTTGGTTCAGAAGAAAATATTATTGCTGTAAAAGTAAATAACGACAGGAATAGTGATAATTTTAGAGACAATGATCCTTTAGTATGGAATCACGAGCATTGGCATCCAACTCACGGAGGAATTTACAGAAATGTGTTCTTACACACCATGGATCCTTTACACATTACATTGCCATTGTATGACAATTTAGAAACTGTTGGAACTTACGTATATGCAGAAAATATTAGTGCAGAAAATGCAGATGTAACTACAAATGCAGAGGTGAAAAATGATTATAATACAGCTAAAAATGTAACATATTTAACGCAAATTGTAGATAGAGAAGGTAAAGTTGTTGCAACATCTACAGCAAATAAAGAATTAAAAGCAGGAGAAAAATACACGTTTTCTACAACTGCTAGTGTTAAAAATCCAAATCGTTGGTATACACGTAAACCTTATATGTATAAGGTTTTAACCTTTTTAAAAGAAGGAAATACTATTGTAGATAGATACGAAACTCCTTTAGGAATTCGTAGTTTCGATTTTAATAAAGATGCTGGTTTTTATAATAATGGCGAACATGCAAAATTACATGGTTGGGGACAAAAACCAACCAATGCTTGGGCAGGTTTAGGTGCAGCTTTGCCAGATTGGTTAAGAGAATACACTTTTAAGATGATGGATGAAGCTGGAGGTAACTTTATTAGATGGGGACATTGTGCAGGTTCACCAGCAGAAATTGCTTTAGGAGATAAATATGGTTTTGTAACTTTAATGCCAGGAGTTTCTGGGGAATCTCAAGATGAAGGAGAAGTTTGGGATATTCGTATCAAAGCTTTTAAAGATATGATTGTGTATTACAGAAATCATCCTTCTATTTTTATTTGGGAAGGTGGTAATTGGGCAGAAACAGAGGTACATTATAAAGAAATTTTAGACATCATAAATACCTTTGATCCTAAAGGGAAACGTTTAATGGGAAACAGAAGATCAGATACTAAAGTAGAATCTGAAAAATATGTAACCATAGAAATAGGTACAGAAGGTTGGGAAAGAGAATTTGAAAGGTTACCAATTATAGAAAGTGAATACATGAGAGATGAGGCTCCTAGGCGTATTTGGGATCAATTTTCCCCTGATGATAATTTTTATAATCACCCTAATATAGACAGAAATACATACGATTTAAATTCAGAAGAATTTGCAGTAGGTCAAGTAAGCCATTGGTGGACAAAAATGGGCAGAAAACCATTTCATGTGGGTGGTGCAAATTGGGTGTTTTCAGATGGTACTCATGGAGGAAGAAACCCAACAGAAGTAACAAGAGCAAGTGGAGAGGTAGATGCTGTTAGATTGCCAAAAGAAGCTTTTTATACTGTAAAAGCAATGTGGAGGCCAGAAGCACAAATTCACTTAGTTGGGCATTGGAACTACAAGGAAGGTACTATAAAAGACATGTATGTAGTTTCTAATTGTTCTTTAGTAAAACTATATGTAAACGGAAAATTATTAGATACAGATTCAGAACCAGAAAATGGTTATGTATTTAAATTCCCAAAGATTACTTGGCAAAAAGGAGAAATAAAAGTAGAAGGTTATTTAAATGATAAATTATTAGTTTCTCAAACAAAAAAGACGATTGGAAAACCTGTTGCCATTAAATTAACACCAATTACTGGTGCAAAAGGATGGCTTGCAGATGGTTCTGATATTGCCTTAGTAGATTTTGAAGTGGTTGATGAAAATGGAGATAGATGTCCATTAGATGCAGATCGCGTAGACTTTACAATTTCTGGCCCAGGTGTTTGGAGAGGAGGTTACAATAGTGGAAAAGAAAATTCTACAAATAATTTATTTTTAGATACAGAAGCTGGTATTAATAGAGTTGCAATTCGTTCTTTATTAGAAGCAGGAGAAGTAACTATAACAGCATCTAGAAAAGGCTTACAATCAGCAAGTATTTCGTTGAATTCTAAATCAATTTCTATTGTTGATGGATTGACAAAAGAACTTCCTCAAGTATATTACCAGGGTACTGTTGTAGAGGAGCCAACACCCGTTCACATTCCGGAAATGCCACCGTATGTTGCTGGTGTTAAAAATAGAAGTAAATTATTTACCAATTTTAGCTATACAGGAGATGGCAAAGCCATGTTAAGAACTACCATGAATTGGGGTAAAAAAGCATACACAGATGTAGATCAAAATTATACAGTTATTCCGGGATATTTAAGATTTGGAGAATATATAAGAACTCCAAATTCTGATAACAAATATTGGGCTAGAGATCAGTTGCAGTTTATTGCTGGAGCAGATATGCACATTTATATACTACATGATGATCGTGTAAAAAGACCTGCTTTTTTATTAGAAGACTACAAAGATAATGGAGACAATGTAAAGGTTGGAGATGTTGTAATGTCTGTTTTTAAAAGAACCGCCAAAAAGGGAGAAAGTATCATTATGGCAGGTAATAGTGATAATGGTGTGCCTAAACAAAGTAGGATGTATACTGTTATTGGAAAAAAAGTAAAGTAAAAAATGAGTGTAAAAAATATTAATTGGGGTATTATTGGTTGCGGAGATGTCGCAGAAATAAAAAGTGGGCCTGCTTTTCAGAAAGTAGAAAATTCCGCCCTAATTAGTGTAATGAGAAGAAATAAAGAAAAAGCAAAAGATTTTGCAAAAAGACATAACGTTGCTCATTGGACATCAAACGCCATAGACATTATTAATCATAAAGATATTAATGCTGTTTATATTGCAACACCACCCTCTTCTCATTTAGAATATGCATTAAAAGCAATAGAAGCTAATAAACATGTCTACCTTGAAAAACCAATGGTGTTAAACAGTAAAGAAGCAAGCATATTGTCTAAAGCTGTTAAAAAAGGAAATACAAAAGTAACTGTTGCGCACTACAGAAGAAAATTGCCAAATTTTATTGCAGTAAAAGAAATGTTAGAGGCAGAACTAATAGGAGATGTTACCCATGCAATGCTTACTATTTCTCAATCAAAAAAAGCAAATTTAATTACCAAAACAGCTGTAAATTGGAGGGTAAACCCAGAAATATCAGGAGGTGGTTATTTTCATGACATTGCTCCACATCAAATAGATTTAATGTACTATTATTTTGGTGATATAGATACTATGAAAGGAATTGATATAGAAAACTATAAACGTTCTAAAGATGTTGTGAAAGGAGAAATACAATTTAAAAACGGAGTTCAGTTTAAAGGAAGTTGGAATTTTAACGCTTCTACAGATATAGACAATTGTACAATTTATGGAGAGTACGGTACCATCTCTTTTTCTTTTTACGGGAATGAGATTAAGGTTACTTTAGAAGAACACACACAAACATATACATTTAACAACCCAAAACATGTGCAACAACCATTGATAGAAAAAACAGTTGCTTATTTTCTAGGCGATACTTCAAACCCTTGTTCTATTGAAGAAGGAGTAGTTGTAACACAAGTTATGGATACTTTTTGTGGAATTAAATAGATGAGCAGAAATATTAAGATGCATAAATTGACTTTTATTTTACTGATTTTTATGTCAGTACCAATTGTTGCGCAAAATCCAATTGTACCTAATCAAGGTTTAAACGATCCTCATATTCATATATTTAATGATACAGCATATGTGTATGCATCGCATGATAAATCTGCAAATAATAAGAAATTTATTATGGAAGATTGGTGGGTTTGGTCTTCACCAGATTTAGTTAATTGGACAAAAGAAAGTGTTTTAAAACCACAAGACACCTACATAGGTAAAGATTTTACCAGCTGTTGGGCAACAGATGTTGCATATAAAAACGGAAAGTATTATTGGTATTTTTCTGAAGGAAATCAGCAAACAGGAGTTGTTGTGGGAGATTCTCCTGTGGGGCCTTGGAGAGATCCTTTAGGAAAACCACTTTTAATGTCAGAATTAACACCTACAGATGAATATGATATGGCTATTTTTGAAGAAAATGGCGCTCATTATATCATTTTTGGTGTTTGGGAGTATTACATTGCTAAGCTGAATGATGATATGATTAGTTTGGCAGAGAAACCCAAAAAGCTCATTGTTAACAACCCAAGAGGCCCATATAATTTAGACGGTAAAAATTTAGAAAAACCAACCGATGACAAGCCTTTTGTGCATAAATATAATGGTAAGTATTATTTGTCTTGGGGGTGTTTTTATGCAATGGCAGATAATTTATACGGGCCTTATTATTATAAAGATACTGTTATAAAACAAGAAAGTTTTGCAGAAGGGTATGATGCTCCAACTTGGCCAACAGGTTTTTTACAAGGTAGACACGGTTCTTTTTTTGAATGGAACAATCAGTGGTATTATGCTTATTGCGATATCAGCCAGACCGGAAACAGATATTTTAGAGATACATTTATTAGTTACGTTCACTATAAAGAAAATGGAGAAATGGCTACAATTAGAGTTGATGGAGTTGGTGTAGCAAATTACGATGCAAATTCTAAAATAGAAGCAGAAGATTATTTTAAAGCTAATGGAGTAAAGAAAGAAGAAACTAATAGTGGTTTTGTAATAACAACAACAGACACAAAAAGTTATTTAAATTTTACGAATGTAAAAGGTTTAAAGAATACATCAAAATTAACTTTAAAAACTTCAGCAAAAAAGGAAGGGAAATTTATAATAAAAATATTAAAAGATAGTTTGCAGGGAGAAATGATAGCTTCTAAAGTTTTTGAAATAAAACAGAGAAATCAATTTAAAGAGATATCTTTCGAACTTAAAAAGCTAACATCAAAAGAAAATATATATTTAACCATAGAACAATTAACAAACAATCAATTACAAATTGATTCATTTTCATTTTCAAAATAAAAACAACTGATGAAAAAATTACTAATTTTAAGTTTATCAATTACTCTTTTTTATGCTTGTGGAGAAATAGCCTCAAAAAAAGATTACAAAGACGCTTCCTTATCAATAGATGAAAGAGTAGAAGCTTTATTACCACTAATGTCTACGGAAGAAAAAGTAGCTCAAATGAGAATTTTTCATGCAAATATTGGTGCAAAACCAGATGCAAACGGAAATTTAAAATTATCTGATAGAGTTATTAAAAAACTAAAATTAGGTATTGCAGGTGTAAAAAATCCAGGAGAACATATAGATCCTGTGGCTGCAGCGAAAATGAATAATGAATTGCAGAAATACATCATAGAAAATAATAGATGGGGTATTCCTGCATTGTTTGTAACAGAGTCTTATAATGGCGTAGATGCAGCTGGTTCTACTGTTTTTGGTAGACCAATGACATCTGCAGCTTCATTTAATCCAGAATTGGTGCAAAGACAGTGGGATGTTGTTGGTAAAGAAGCGCGTTTAAGAGGTATGCATATGTGTCATTCACCAGAAGCAGATATTGTTAGAGATCCGCGTTTTGGTAGAATGAGTGAGGCTTTTGGAGAAGATACTTATTTAACGACACAAATGGTAAAAAATGCTATTATTGGTGTGCAAGGTAATTATGNAGGTTTAGGAAATGGAACTCATATTGGTGCTGTTGCAAAACATTTTGCAGGATACGGACAAGTGTTAGGTGGTTCTAATTTTGCTGCCATAGAAATATCTGAAAGAACGTTAATTGATGAAATTTATCCACCTTTTGAAGCAGCAGTAAAAGAAGCAAAAACATTAGGAATTATGGCTTCTCATGGAGATTTAAATGGGGTGGCTTCTCATGGTAGTCCAGAATTATTAACAGGAGTATTAAGAGATCAATGGGGTTTTGATGGGTATGTAGTTTCAGATTCTAATGACATTGCACGCTTGTACTATTTTATGGGAGTTGCAGAGTCGCCAGAGGCAGCTGCACAAATGGGCTTAGAAGCTGGTATTGATATCGATTTATATGCAGAAGATTCTTACTCTTATTTGCCTAAAATGGTAGAAAAAAATCCTGAATTAATGAAACTAATAGACCGATCTGTAAGACGTGTTTTAAGAACAAAATTCATACTAGGTTTGTTTGATAATCCTTATATCGATTTAGAAGAAACTAAAAAAGGTGTGCGTGCAGCAAGTTCTTTAGAGTTAGCTAAAGAGTCTGATTTAGAGTCTGTTATTTTGTTAAAGAATGACGATAATACATTGCCTTTAAACAAAAACAAATCTACAAGAGTAGCATTATTAGGGCCTTTATTAAAAGAAAACACTAAAGAAATGTTTGAAGCTGCTATAGGTGATGCAAAAGTTAAATTTATTGCAGAAAAAGGGTTTAACTTAACAAATGAAAAAGGAGGAGCTCCAGAATTATTAAAGAGAGATCCAAAAGCAATTGCCAAACTTGTAAATACCGCTAAAAGAGCAGATGTTGTAGTCTTGTTTTTAGGAGGAGATGAGTTTACTGCAAAAGAGGCATATTTTAGCAATAGTACTTTAGGAGATAGAGCTACTATAGATCCTGTGGGGCCACAAGACGAGTTGGTAGAAAAAATTACAGCATTAGGTAAAAAAGTAATTGTGGTTTTAAAACACAGAAGAACGTTATCTATTAATACAATTGCAAAAGAGGCAGATGCTATTTTAGATACTTGGGATTTAAGCGAATTTGGAGATCATTCTACCGCTAAAATTATTTTTGGTGATGTTTCTCCTTCAGGGAAATCTCCTGTTACCATTCCAAGGTCTATCGGGCAATTACCATATCATTATAGTATGAAAGAAATCAACTATAAAAAAGAATACTTATTTTTAGAGAAAGGACCAATTTATCCTTTTGGACATGGTTTAAGTTATGGTGATTTTGAGTATTCAGACATTAAACTTTCTAATTCAGAAATTACACCAGAGAGCGAAATTATTGCAAGTGTTACAGTTACCAATAAAGGAAATGTAAAAGCAAAAGAAGTTGTGCAGATGTATTTGAAAGATGAAATAGGATCTGTAACAAGACCAGATAAAGAATTAAAAGGTTTTGATAAAATTGAATTAGCAGCAGGAGAAAGCAAAACCGTATCATTTACCATTAACCCAAAAATGTTAGAATTTACAGGTATTTCTATGGAAAAAGTTTTAGAGGCAGGAGATTATACTGTAAAAATAGGAACTTCATCACAAGAATACTTAGAAACAACATTTAAATTAAAAAAATAAATAGTTATGAAAAAATCACTTTTAACATTATTGTCGGTTGTTCTCACGCTTTTTAGTTGTTCAGTTTCACAACAAACAACTGCTCAGAAATCTTTAGATTTAGACAATAGAGCCATTGAAAAATCGATGATTAAAGCCCTAGAATGGCAAGAAGCACATCCTATTTTTGCAATTGCACCAACAGATTGGACTGCAGGGGCTTATTATACAGGTGTTGCAAGAGCCCATAAGACAACTAAAAACATGATGTATATGGCTGCTTTAAAAAATCAAGCGGTTTGGAATAAATGGGAAACTTATAAACGCCTGCACCATGCAGATGATGTAGCCATTTCTTATAGTTATTTATATGTGGCAATGAATGAAAATAGAAGAAATTTTGCTGATTTAGAGCCAACAAAAAAATTCTTAGACACTCATTTATACGAAGATAATAATTGGAAAGCTGGTAAAGATAAAAGTCACGAAGCAAAAACAATTTTATGGTGGTGGTGTGATGCCTTGTTTATGGCGCCTCCGGTAATTAACCTGTATGCAAAGTATGCTAAAGAGCCAAAATACCTAGAAGCAATGCATACTTATTATATGGAAGCTTATAATAGATTGTATGACAAAGAAGAAAACTTATTTGCAAGAGATATGCGTTTTGTTTGGCAAGAAGATGGCAAAGAAAGAAAAGAACCAAACGGTAAAAAAGTATTCTGGTCTAGAGGAAATGGTTGGGTAATTGGTGGTTTGGCCTTACTTTTAGAAGATATGCCTAAAGACTATAAACATAGAGATTTTTATGTCAATTTATATAAGGAAATGGCAGCAAGAATTTTAGAAATTCAGCCAGAAGATGGGTTGTGGAGAACAAGTTTATTGAGTCCAGAATCTTACAATCATGGAGAAGTTAGTGGAAGTGGTTTTTATACCTTTGCTTTAACTTGGGGTATTAACAATGGTTTGTTAGATAAAAAACATACACCAGCAGTTAAAAAAGCATGGAATGCATTAGCGGCGTGCCAACATGAAGATGGTAGAGTAGGTTGGGTACAAAATATTGGTGCTTTTCCAGAACCTGCATCTGCAGACAGCTGGCAAAATTTTGGCACTGGAGCATTTTTAATGGCAGGTAGCGAGATTTTAAAGTTGAAGTAAAACTTCGATTTTAATCAGAATAATTTAAAAGTCGAGGATTCAATCTTCGATTTTTTTTTACGAGCTAATTATATCAGGATAAGACAGGATGGAGCTTTTTCTATATAAAAGTACTTTTATAAACAAATCAATATAATAAAGAATGAAAAATACGATAGGAAAAAGAATAGCTTTCTTAGTTTTTTTGGTAAGTCTATTCGTTGGATGTACCTCTGAAAATCAAACTTCACCAAAGAGTGAAAAAGATCAAAAAATAGCAGAAAAAGTATCAGACTTAATCAATAAGATGACTTTGGATGAGAAAATTGCTGAAATGACGCAAGATGCTCCTGCAAATGATCGATTAGGAATTCCATATATGAAGTATGCAGAAGCATTGCATGGGGTTTGGCTTGTACTAGATTATTATGGAAATACAACAGCATATCCACAGGCGATTGCTGCTGCTTCTACTTGGCAGCCCGAATTGGTTAAAAAAATGGCATCACAAACAGCGCTAGAAGCAAGAACTTTAGGAGTTACACATACTTATTCGCCTAATTTAGATGTAATTTCTGGCGATCCAAGATATGGTAGAGTAGAAGAATCTTATGGAGAAGATCCTTACTTGGTATCTAGAATGGGTGTTGCATTTATTCAAGGTTTACAAGGTATGGGTGATGAACGATTTGATGAAAACCATGTGATTGCAACAGCAAAACATTTTATAGGGTATCCAGAAAATAGACGTGGTATTAATGGTGGTTTTAGCGATATGTCTGAACGTCGTTTAAGAGAGGTTTATTTACCACCTTTTGAAGCTGCTATAAAAGAAGCAAAAGTAGGTGCTATCATGCCAGGACATCAAGATTATAATGGAGTTCCAAATCACATGAATACTTGGTTACTAAAAGATATTTTACGAGATGAATTAGGTTTTGANGGTTTTATTGTTTCAGATAATAATGATGTTGCTCGATTAGGAACCATGCATTTTATTGCCGAGACTAGAACAGAATCAGCTATTTTAGGTTTAAAAGCTGGTGTAGATATGGACTTGGTTATTGGAAAGAATGAGAAGTTAGCAGCCTATAATTCTAAAGTACTGAAAGATACTGTAACAAAGAATCCAAAATTATTAAAATATATTGACAAAGCAACATCTCGTATTTTAACCGCAAAATATCAATTGGGTTTATTTGATACAGCACCAAAAGAAATAGATACCAAAACAATAAATGCTGGTAGAAAGGAACATCAAGATTTTTCTTATGAAATGGCAAAAAAAGCAATTATTTTATTAAAGAATGAAAATAATGTTTTGCCTTTAAACCTCTCTAGTATAAAGTCTTTAGCAGTTATTGGCCCAAATGCTCATGAAGAAAGACCAGCAAAGGGAACCTATTCTTTGTTAGGAGGTTATTCAGGATTGCCACCATTTTATGTTTCGGCATTAGATGGTATTAAAGCTAAAGTTGGCGATAAAGTAAAAATTAATTACGCAAAAGGATG
>JGI26083J51738_10001482_pt1 | contig 12628 bp, 26 predicted proteins | sample SaaInl85LU_5_DNA_FD_51738 | JGI IMG/M metagenome (IMG submission 51738)
CTTGGAAGATCCTGACGCTCTGGGCGGGTCTTAAAAGTCCCTTCCAACTTGTCAGTATTAACTTCGATCCACTCTGAACCACCACGCTGTTCGGCCAACGACACCGCCGACTGAATACGCAGCTGCTTCTTCGCTTTCTCTCGCACCGAGACTACATCACCGGGCTTAACCTGGTAAGACGGTACGTTAACGACGGAACCGTTAACCAAAATACCTTTATGAGAAACCAGCTGACGAGATTCAGCACGCGTTGAGCCGAAGCCTATACGGTAAACCACGTTATCCAAGCGGCTTTCTAAAAGCTGCAGCAGATTCTCACCTGTTGCGCCTTTTAAGCGTGCTGCTTCCTTATAATAGTTACGGAACTGCTTCTCTAGAACGCCGTAAATACGACGGACTTTCTGCTTTTCACGTAACTGTACCCCGTAGTCTGACAGGCGACCACGACGGGCACCGTGTTGACCAGGAGCAGTTTCAATTTTGCACTTTGTGTCAAGTGCTCGCACGCCACTCTTCAGCTGAAGGTCGGTACCTTCACGACGAGAGAGCTTGCACTTGGGTCCAATATATCGAGCCATCTGTTTAATCCTCGGCGCTAACGGCGTTATACACGACGCTTCTTGGGCGGGCGGCAGCCATTGTGTGGAATGGGCGTCACATCGGTGATGTTATTGATGCGGTAGCCAACAGCATTCAGCGCACGAACCGCCGACTCTCGACCCGGACCGGGTCCTTTGACTTCAACATCAAGATTCTTAAGACCGTATTCTTTAGCTGCTTCGCCAGCACGCTCAGCCGCAACCTGTGCAGCGAAAGGCGTGGACTTACGCGAACCACGGAAGCCAGAGCCCCCGGCGGTCGCCCAGCTCAGGGTATTGCCCTGACGGTCAGTAATAGTCACGATCGTATTATTAAACGATGCGTGGATATGTGCGACTCCGTCAACAACCTGTTTCGTAATTTTACGCTTGGTCGTCTTGGAATTTTTGGCATTCTTGGCCATCTTCTACCTACTTCTAATATCAACGCTACAAATTGTGATGTAGCTACACTAAATACCGGCTAACGCCGCAACGATTACTTACGAATCGGCTTGCGGGGCCCCTTACGGGTCCGGGCGTTGGTTTTGGTGCGCTGACCACGCAAAGGCAAGCCCTTACGATGTCGCAGACCACGGTTACAACCGAGGTCCATCAAACGCTTAATATTCATCGAAACTTCACGGCGGAGGTCACCCTCAACCATCATTTCGCTGATCATGTTACGCAACTGATCTAACTGCCCTTCGGAAAGGTCACCCACCTTAGACTGATGCTCGATACTAGTAGCATCGAGCAANCGCTTGGCCTGAGTGCGGCCAATNCCATAGATGTACGTCAGTGAGATCACTACGTGCTTGTTGTCGGGAATATTGACACCGGCGATACGCGCCATTGATTTATCTCCAAACGTTGCTTGTATGAACGACCACTAATGCCGAACACACGTTGGCGGCACTCCTCTCAACAGAGGGGGCGCGCATGTTACTGATTTGCCGACAAAAACTCAATGCCTTTAGCCCTGACGCTGCTTGTGGCGGGGATCGCTAGAACAGATCACTCGCACAACACCGTGGCGACGGACAACTTTGCAGTTGCGACATACCTTTTTAACTGAAGCTCTTACTTTCATTTTCCGCTCCTAAAACCTAACGCAGCCGGCCGGCGGGACCGGTATTGGCCAGATTGGCTTTCTTCATCACACCTTCGTACTGATGTGACATCAAATGACTTTGGACTTGGGCCATGAAATCCATCACGACCACTACCACGATCAGCATCGACGTACCGCCTAAGTAGAACGGCACGTTAAACATGACGACGAGAAACTGCGGAAGCAGACAAACTAACGCGATATAGGCAGAGCCAAACACAGTCAGTCGGGTCAAAACGCCGTCGATGTAATTCGCGGTCTGCTGTCCGGGACGTATTCCCGGTACAAAGGCGCCAGAACGCTTCAAATTATCAGCAACCTCAACCGGGTTGAACATCAACGCCGTATAGAAGAAGCAGAAGAAAATAATAAATCCAGTAAACAACATTATGTTCAGAGGCTGACCAGGGCCGATCGCAACAGCGAGGTCTTGAAGCCAGTCCGCACTGTCGCCGCTTCCAAACCACTGCGCCACAGACGCTGGGAACAACAGAATCGAGCTCGCGAAAATTGCTGGAATCACGCCCGACATGTTCACCTTCAGTGGCAAAAAGCTTGATTGTGCCTGAAACGACTGACGCCCCTGCTGCCGCTTCGCGTAGTTAACGGTAATCCGCCGCTGCCCACGCTCAATGTAAACCACCAAATAAATGACGGTAATAGCCAGAGCAACAATAGCCAGCAACACGAGAATATTTAACTCCCCTTGGCGCGCCTGCTCTAAGGACTGTCCAATTGCAGCGGGAAGCCCGGCGCAAATACCCGCGAAGATCAGGAGCGATATACCGTTGCCGATACCACGCTCAGTGATTTGTTCCCCAAGCCACATCATGAACACTGCGCCGGTAACCAAGGAAGTAATGGCAATAACGAAAAAGCTTAGGGAATTATCAAAAGCTAACCCCTGGTTCGCCAAACCTACGGTCATACCTGTACCCTGCACGAATGCGAGTACAACGGTGAGGTAGCGGGTGTATTGACTAATCTTGCGACGACCCGACTCACCCTTCTTTCTTCATTTGCTCAAGTTGCGGTGTCACCGCAGACATTAACTGCATGATAATGGACGCAGAAATGTAAGGCAGAATACCGAGCGCGAGAATACTCATGCGCTCAAGGGCACCACCTGAAAAAACATTGGCCAGCCCAAGAATAGTTCCCTGGTTTTGGTCAAAAAGTGCCGCCAGCTGCTCCGGATCTATTCCCGGGACTGGAATGTGGGTACCGATCCGATAAACGATCAATCCCAACAATACAAAACGGAGACGGGCGAAAAGCTCGCCCATCCCTGCATTGTTCATTGACGGCATGCCATTGGCCATAATTACGCCTCGACGCTGCCGCCGGCTGCTTCGATAGCCTCACGAGCACCTTTTGTGACCGCGAGACCCTTGACGTTAACCGCCTTATCGATAGTACCTGACAGGAATACACGCGCACGCAGCACGTCGTCCTTAACTAGGTTAGCCGCCTTGAGCGAATCCAAATCGATAGTCTCGCCGTCAACGAGGTTTAGCTCGTGCAAACGCACCTGGGCAGTAGTACGACCAATACGAGAGGTAAAACCGTACTTAGGCAAACGCTTCTGAAGTGGCATCTGGCCGCCTTCAAAACCCGGACGAACTGAACCGCCAGAACGCGCCTTCAAGCCCTTGTGGCCTCGACCCGCTGTCTTACCAGTACCAGAACCGATGCCACGACCCACGCGCTTAGCGTCTCGCTTGGCGCCCGGCGCTGGGCTCAGATTGTTTAATCGCATTTCATCAGCCATCAGATTAGTCCTCTACCTTAATGAGGTAGTTAACCTTGTTAATCATGCCACGTACGGACGGAGTATCTTCAACCTCAACCGTGTGACCTATTCGGCGTAAACCCAAACCTTTTACGCAAGCCTGATGCTGCTTTAAACGACCTGCCGTACTTCTAACCTGGGTAACTCTAATTGTTGCCTTACTCATGACTACGGGCTCCAGCCTCAGCTGAGGATCTCTTCAACAGTCTTACCACGCTTAGCCGCTACCGCATCGGGAGACGTCATATCGCGAAGACCGTTATAGGTTGCACGTACGACGTTTACCGGATTGGTAGAGCCGTAGCATTTAGCGAGAACGTTGTGTACGCCCGCTATCTCAAGAACAGCACGCATCGCGCCGCCAGCAATTACACCAGTACCCTCAGAAGCAGGCTGCATGTACACCTTTGAGGCGCCGTGATTTGCCTTCACAGGATACTGGAGGGTGCCATCGACCAGCTCAACGCTAATCATGTTACGACGCGCAGCTTCCATTGCCTTCTGAATAGCAACTGGGACTTCACGTGCCTTACCACGGCCATAACCAACGCGACCCTTGCCGTCACCGACAACAGTGAGCGCAGTGAAACTCATGATGCGTCCACCTTTTACAGTTTTCGCAACACGGTTGACCTGGACCAGCTTCTCCTGAAGATCACCTTCAGTACGCTGATCACCCTGCTTTCTTTGATCGTTAAAAGCCATACCTTAAAACTCCAATCCGCCTTCACGCGCGGCGTCAGCCAACGCTTTAACACGACCGTGATACTTAAACCCAGCTCGGTCAAAAGCTACCCCAGTAATGCCCGCAGCCTTTGCACGCTCTGCGATTAACTTGCCGACCGCTGATGCGGCGTCGATGTTGCCCGTTACGCCGCCACGTAGGTCTTTATCCAATGTCGACGCACTCGCCAGCACCTTGTCGCCTTCAGGAGAAATTACCTGAGCGTAAATATGACGGGGTGTGCGAAACACGGTAAGGCGGGTCGCACCGCTTTTACGCATACGCATACGCGACTTACGGGCGCGACGCAGACGTGATTCAGTTTTATCGTTCATTGCCCTACCTACTTACTTCTTCTTGGCTTCTTTGCGCCGCACATGCTCATCGGCGTAACGAATACCTTTGCCCTTGTATGGCTCTGGGGGACGGAAAGCGCGGATTTCCGCAGCCGCCTGGCCCACAGCCTGCTTGTCGATACCCTTGATCACGATTTCAGTCTGGGTAGGTGTCTCAACTGAGAGACCTTCAGCCAGTTCGTAATCAACGTTGTGCGATAAACCTACTGTCAGATTGACAGTCTTGCCCGTCGCCTTGGCTCGATAACCAACGCCATTGAGGACGAGCTTCTTCTCCCACCCCTCAGTGACGCCAATGACGATATTGTTCAGCAACGCTCGTGTCGTTCCCGCGATGGCACGCTTTGTGTCAAAGTCATAAACGATAGACGCTTGCCCATCTTCAACTTTAACTTCAATACCATCAGCCAGAGCCATTTCCATCGCGCCCTTGCCACCCTTTACAGACACGTTACTGCCATCGATTTTGACATCGACGCCTTTTGGTAACGTGACCGGATTATTTGCAACTCTTGACATAACTCAGTCTGCTCTTCAGATACGTCGATTCAGAATACGGTGCAGAGAATTTCGCCGCCAACACCCGCAGCACGGGCAGCGCGGTCGGTCATCACACCATGTGAAGTTGAAACGATGGCAACACCCAATCCACCGCGAACCTGTGGCAGCTCACCCTTACCGGCGTAGCGACGCAGGCTTGGCTTACTGACACGCTCAATTTCAGCGATAACGGGCTTTCCATCGAAATACTTTAATTCAATCGACAAACGTGGCTTGACAGTGGTGTTGTCAACATCNAACGAAGCGATGTAGCCCTCTTCCTTCAATACACTGGCCAACGCTGCCTTAATTTTTGAACCGGGCATTTCGACGAACTTCTTGCCTGCCATTTGCGCGTTACGCAACCGGGTCAACATGTCGCTGATAGGATCCTGCATGCTCATAAGTAATCTACTCCGTTACCAGCTGGACTTAACCAGGCCCGGTACATCGCCGCGCATCGCTGCTTGACGCAGGATATTTCGGCTCAACCCAAACTTTCGATAAACGCCATGTGGACGCCCTGTGATCTGACAGCGACGACGCTGGCGCACGGGACTAGAGTCGCGTGGAAGCTTCTGCAGTTTGATCTGCGCTTCCCACTTCTCGTCATCACTTGACGAAACGTTATTGATGATCTGCTTCAGTTCGGCGCGCTGTGCGGCGTACTTAGCAACCAACTGAGTGCGCTTTGCTTCGCGCGCTATCATTGACTTCTTGGCCATTACTCTTTACCCCTCAGCCCTTGAACGGGAAGTTGAACGCNCGCAACAACGCACGACCTTCGTCATCGGTTTTCGCCGATGTGGTAATGGTGATATCCATACCGCGCAGCGTATCCACCTCATCGTAATTGATCTCGGGGAAGATGATCTGCTCAGTCACACCCATCGCGAAGTTTCCGCGACCATCGAATGACTTGGGGCTAACGCCACGAAAGTCACGAATACGTGGGATTGCAATGCCAATGAGACGCTCGAGAAACTCGTACATACGCTCATCACGCAAGGTGACCTTACAACCAATCGGCCAGCCATCGCGAATCTTGAAGCCCGCAATCGACTTGCGCGACTTAGTCACGATGGGCTTTTGACCGGCGATCTTGGTCATATCCGCCAGTGCATTTTCCATAATTTTCTTATCACCAACTGCCTCACCCACACCCATATTTAGGGTGATCTTGGTGATACGTGGGACTTCCATAACGTTAGCTAAGCCGAGCTCTTCTTTGAGAGCCGGTGCGATCTCGCTACGGTACTTTTGTTTCAGGGTTGCCATTTTTCGCTACCTCGTGCGCCAAGCAGATGCTCAGGCGTCAATCACTTCGCCGCTAGATTTGTAAACGCGTACTTTCTTGCCATCTTCTTCGATACGATAGCCAACGCGGTCTGCCTTGTTGCTGCTCGGGTTGAAGATTGCAATGTTAGACGCCTGAATCGCGGCCTCCTTCTCTACAATCCCACCGGCGATGCCAGCTTGGGGGTTAGGCTTGGTGTGCTTCTTGATCATGTTGATGCCAGAAACCATCAAACGACCATTATCGAGCACCTTCCGCACGGTACCGCGCTTGCCCTTATCCTTGCCGGTTAACACGACCACCTGGTCGTCACGCTTAATCTTCGCCATTACTAATTCCTCTCTGCCTGTCGCTCAGATGACTTCTGGCGCCAGGGAAATGATCTTCATGAACTTGTCACCGCGAAGTTCACGAGTCACCGGGCCGAAAATACGAGTGCCAATCGGTGCGTCTTGGTGTTCAACAGCACTGCAGCATTCTCATCAAACTTTATAAGAGACCCGTCGGGACGGCGCACACCCTTTCTCGTGCGTACCACGACAGCGGTCATTACCTGACCTTTCTTAACTTTGCCACGCGGAATCGCTTCCTTGACGGTAACCTTAATAAGATCACCGACGCGAGCGTAACGACGCTTAGAGCCGCCAAGCACCTTGATGCACATAACACGGCGCGCGCCACTGTTATCGGCGACTTCTAAATACGACTGGGTCTGAATCATCTCTATACTCCAATCTGCGGCTCGTGCCGCACATGGCTTCTCAAATCGTTAAATTTGAGCAGCCTTCTCAACAACTTCAACCAACGCCCATGTCTTGGTCTTTGACAAAGGACGTGACTCCGCAACAAGAACCATATCGCCCATACCGGCGATGTTATTCTCATCGTGCGCGTGTAACTTTGAGGAACGGGTAATGTACTTACCGTAAACGGGGTGTTTTACACGACGCTCAACCATCACAGTGATGGTCTTATCCATTTTGTCACTTACTACGCGGCCCTGTATCTGGCGCGTACGCTTTTCTGTCGATCCCATTAGCCTTCTACCTTCTGTTGAAGCACGGTCTTTACTCGGGCAATGTCTTGCTTAGTCTGCTTGAGTAGATGAGATTGACCCAGCTGCCCAGTTGATTTTGCCATGCGCAGCTTAAATTGCTCTTCTCGCAACTTAAGCAGTTCGGCGTTCAGCTCTTCCGCTGACTTTTCACGCAGTTCACTCGCTTTCATCACATCACCGACCGTTTAACAAACGTGGTTTGCACTGGGAGCTTGGATGCTGCGAGGGCAAATGCCTCNCGNGCCAGTTCCTCAGACACACCTTCAACTTCATAGAGCACGCGACCTGGCTGAATCTGAGCCACCCAGTATTCAACGTTACCCTTACCTTTACCCTGACGTACTTCCAACGGCTTACCTGTAATCGGCTTGTCGGGGAAAATACGAATCCAGATCTTTCCGCCACGTTTGATGTGACGAGTCATAGCACGACGAGCCGCTTCAATCTGACGAGCCGTGATACGACCACGCCCCGTTGCCTTGAGTGCGTACTCGCCGAAGCTCACCTTACTACCGCGCTCTGCCAGGCCACGATTGCGGCCTTTCATCATCTTGCGGAATTTTGTGCGTTTTGGTTGCAACATTATTCAGTCCTCTAACCGGGCTCAGCTGGCCGCTGCGCGACGAGGCTCTTTAGCTCCATCGGCATCGCCAATTACTTCGCCTTTGAAGATCCACACTTTGACGCCAATAACGCCATAAGTGGTATGCGCTTCGTAAGTCGCGTAATCAATATCGGCACGTAATGTGTGCAACGGCACACGACCCTCTCGGTACCATTCACTACGCGCAATTTCAGCGCCACCAAGACGACCACCAACCTGCACCTTGATACCTTCAGCGCCCTGACGCATAGCGTTTTGCACTACACGCTTCATCGCACGACGAAACATCACTCGGCGCTCGAGCTGCTGAGCTACGTTTTGCGCGACCAAACGAGCGTCGAGATCTGGCTTACGAATCTCCTCGATGTTGATATGCACAGGCACACCCATCATCTTGGTCAACTCTTGACGCAGCTTCTCCACGTCTTCGCCCTTCTTACCGATAACGATGCCCGGACGCGCAGTGTGAATGATCACGCGNGCTGTTTGAGCAGGCCGCTCGATAACCACGCGGCTAACCGAAGCTGCGTCGAGCTTGCGAAGAATATACTCGCGTACCGCAAGGTCGCTGATAAGATTCTTCGAATAAGTGCTGCTATCGGCATACCACACTGAGTTGTGGTCTTTGACCACACCGAGGCGAATACCCGTTGGATGTACCTTCTGACCCATGCGCCAGTCCCCTTAGCCTTCGCTGTCCGCGACTTTCACAGTAATGTGACAAGTACGCTTCAAAATTCGATCTCCACGACCCTTTGCACGCGGACGCATGCGCTTCATCGTGAGGCCTTCATCGACAAAAATCGTCGATACACGCAGCTCNTCAACGTCTGCGCCATCATTGTTTTCCGCATTAGCGATTGCTGAGTTAAGCACCTTGCGNACCATGTGGGCCGCTTTTTTGGTACTGAACTCGAGCAGGCTAAGCGCCTCTTCTACCGGCATGCCTCGCACCTGGTCGGCGACCAGACGGGCTTTTTGCGCAGAGATGCGCGCGCCGCGAAGTTTTGCTGATACTTCCATCGTCTCTATCTCCGCCAGGCCTTAGCGCTTGGCTTTCTTGTCAACAATGTGACCCTTAAACGTACGGGTCACGGCAAATTCACCTAACTTATGCCCCACCATGTCCTCGTTAATGCTAACCGGGACGTGCTGGCGACCATTGTGAACCGCGATTGTGAGTCCGACCATATCGGGCGAAATCATTGAGCGTCGCGACCAAGTCTTGACGGGTCGACGATCGTTACTCTCAACCGCAGCCTCTACCTTCTTCAGAAGGTGCAGGTCGATGAAGGGGCCTTTTTTTAATGAACGTGGCACTGTTAAGTCCTCTTTCCTTCAGCGGTTACTTCTTGCCACGACGGCGAACAATAAAGCCGTCGGTGCGCTTATTTTTACGGGTCTTGTAACCCTTCGTAGGCACGCCCCATGGTGTAACTGGATGACGACCGCCCGAAGTACGACCCTCACCACCACCGTGCGGGTGATCAACCGGGTTCATGGCAACACCACGAACGGTTGGGCGAACACCACGCCAGCGAGCTGCACCCGCCTTACCAAGCTTACGCAAACTGTGCTCTGAGTTAGAAACCTCACCAAGCGTTGCGCGACAGTCAACGGGCACTTTTCGCATCTCGCCTGAGCGCAAGCGGATCGTGGCGTACTGACCTTCACGAGCGACCAGCTGCACTGACGCCCCTGCAGAGCGCGCAACCTGAGCACCCTTACCGGGCTTGAGCTCAATTGCGTGAATCACAGCACCCACTGGGATGTTGCGAATAGGCAAGCAATTACCTGCCTTAATGGGTGCTGCGGAACCTGAGTACAACGTGTCGCCAGCCGAAACACCTTTGGGGGCGATAATGTAACGACGCTCACCATCGGCAAATAACAACAACGCAATATGCGCTGTACGGTTTGGGTCGTACTCGAGACGCTCTACAGTCGCTGGAATACCGTCTTTATTGCGCTTAAAGTCAATAACGCGGTAGTGCTGCTTGTGTCCGCCGCCAATGTGACGAGTTGTAATGCGTCCATTGTTGTTACGGCCGCCAGACTTGGACTTTTTCTCCAAGAGCGGCGCGTGAGGACGACCTTTATGCAGCTCATCGTTCACTACGCGTACGTGGTGACGGCGGCCTGCTGATGTCGGTTTACTCTTTACGATTGCCATGACAAATCGTCCCCTTAGCTCAGTGCAGCAAAGTCAATGTCCTGACCTTGCTCCAAACGTACATAGGCTTTTTTCCACGTCGGCTTGGTAGACATGCCGAAACGGTTGCGCTTGCTCTTACCCTTTACACGGAGAGTTCGCACGTTATCAACCTTGACCTTGAACAGCTGCTCAACAGATGTCTTGATCTCGATTTTTGTTGCGTCCAACGCTACTTTGAAGACGTACTGATTGGCGTCTTCTGCCGCGATGGCAGCCTTCTCGGACATATGTGGCCCGAGGAGAATTTGGAATACACGCTCCTGGTTCACGCTAGGGCCTCCTCAAATTTCTTGACCGCATCAACCGTCATTATCACCTTCTTAAAGGCAATAAGGCTGACCGGATCAACACCGTCGACATCACGAACATCGACCTGGTGTAAGTTTCGCGCCGCCAGATACAAGTTCTTATCGACTTCACTGCCTACGATCAGTACGTTCTCGACACCAAACCCTTTGAGCGCCTCAACGAGCAGCTTAGTCTTGGGCTGTTCGACATCAAAGCTCTCAACGACCATCAAACGATCCGTGCGCGCAAGTTCAGACAAGATAGAACGCATCGCAGCGCGATACATTTTCTTGTTAACTTTGTGCGAATGATCCTGAGGTGAAGCGGCAAACGTTACGCCACCAGAACGCCAAATTGGCGAGCGGATGGTGCCTGCACGTGCACGACCAGTACCCTTCTGTCTCCAAGGCTTGCGTCCACCACCCGCCACATCTGCGCGGTTCTTTTGAGCACGCGTACCCTGACGAGCACCTGCCAAGAAAGACGTAACCACCTGATGAACGAGAGACTCGTTATATTCACGGGCAAATGTGCTATCGGATACTGAGACAGTACCTGCATCACCTGCGCCGGGCTTAACTACACTTAATTCCACAGCCAGCCCCCTTAACCTTTAACCGTTGGACGAACAATAACTTCGCCACCGGGCGCACCTGGTACCGCGCCTTTGATAAGCAGCAAGTTGCGCTCAACGTCGACTCGAACCACTTCGAGACCTTGCGTAGTGACACGCTCGGAACCCATGTGGCCAGACATCTTTTTGCCCTTGAATACACGCCCAGGCGTCTGACACTGTCCGATCGAGCCAGGAGCACGGTGTGACAGAGAGTTACCGTGAGTCGCGTCCTGAGTACTGAAATTCCAGCGCTTAATAACGCCCTGGAAACCCTTACCCTTAGAACGGCCTGCCACGTCAACAATCTGACCTTGCTCAAATCGCCCAACAGTCAGCTCTGCGCCGATCTCAAAAGTCTCGTCCAAACCGTCAAGGCGGAACTCCCACAGGCCTTCGCCGGCAGCAACGCCTGACTTGGCAAAATGCCCAGCCTGAGCCTTTGATACTTTTGAGGCCTTGCGACTACCCGCTGTGACCTGAATTGCTCGATACCCATCGGTCTCGAGCTCTTTGATTTGAGTGACGCGGTTTGGAGCTACTTCCACTACGGTCACTGGAACTGATACGCCTTCATCGGTAAAGACACGTGTCATACCCGATTTACGGCCGACTACACCAATAGTCATGGCTTTAAACCTCACAGTGTACGGGGCTATACCCTCTATGGCCGCCCCTATAAAGAGAGGACACTCAGTGAGTAGCCGCCCCTATACGAACGTTACACGCCCCAACATGGGGCAGGTCTTACTAAATTGTTCTTAACCTAGGCTGATTTGAACTTCGACACCAGCAGCGAGGTCAAGCTTCATCAATGCGTCAACTGTTTTTTCAGTTGGCTCAACGATGTCTAAGAGGCGCTTGTGCGTGCGAATCTCATACTGATCACGGGCATCTTTATTGACATGCGGCGAGGTCAGAATAGTGAACTTCTCTTTCTTGGTGGGCAGCGGGATTGGACCACGGACCTGAGCACCAGTACGTCGAGCTGTTTCAACAATCTCTTCAGTTGAGGCATCGATCAACTTGTGATCAAAGGCCTTCAAACGAATACGAATACGCTGGTTTTGCACAATACATCTCCTAAAAAGCCGGCGCTCCGCAAAGGGGGCCCCGTAAAAAAGAGGGCGAACTATAGTCATGAGTCCTAATACTGTCAACTCTCTTTTAGTCTTTATTACTGAGTTTCTAGCTTTTGCCAAAAACTGCCACTTTGAAAACGAGGGAGCGACTTGCGTGTGGCGGTATTTCTTTGAAGCTCAGAAGCGAGAGACCATAGATAACACCCACAAGTGGCGGCTTATACACGCAAAAAAACCGGCACAAGGCGCCAAATCTCCCGCTTGTACGCTAAAAAATTTAACGTGAATTGTAGGATCTACGTCGATACAGATTGTGCCAACCAGTGAGCAACAGCAATAAAGTCATTAGCAGCCAAAAGGCACTTGGC
>JGI26083J51738_10001491_pt1 | contig 12591 bp, 10 predicted proteins | sample SaaInl85LU_5_DNA_FD_51738 | JGI IMG/M metagenome (IMG submission 51738)
GGAGTAGCGGTCTTGGACATGTGCTTCTATATGCCTCTACAGGCCCTTTGGCCTAGGTAGTTAAAAGGTAAAACTAGAGTGACTAACAGTGCTGTCTTTAGTGCTGCGAAAGCCTCTTTCTAACGGCTTCTTTCGAAGCCCCTGCCTAAAAATCTGTCCAAAAGTTTCTCAGTCATTGGGTTGCTCAAAGATAGATTCTAGTCGTGTCACGCGTATTACATACCTCCCCTGACCAAGGTCTTTCATTGTGGGCGTTAAGCCAAGGGCTTCCCAAGGTCTTTTAAGGGGTCGGTAAACTAGCAGATTTTGCTTCCCTGTGCATCAATTATTGCCCATCCTCTCGAGGTGGTGTTCCAAGCGGTAGTCCGAGCAATGGTTTACGCTGGTTGCCAAGTCGATAACGGAGCCATCCTGCGCTAATCGAGCATTAGAGCCCGTGTTCGCAAGTGTATTAGATGGCGCATAAAAGAGTGCAGCAGATCAGCCAGCCGACCGGCTAAATGCCACAGCCTTGATTTCCACTGTTAACTGACCATACAACAAGTACAATATTCGCTCGCAACTCGCAATACGAGATGATGGGAATCGAATGACTCAGGAATTATCAACGCAAGAAAACGTCGCTGAAACTCGTTCCGGCCAACCCCGCGCCGCGCTTGCAAGCGTCACGCCGTTCAGAGTGATGAGCGTTATGCAGCGCGCGCACGAGTTGGAGTGTGCAGGGAATCAGATAGTCCATTTGGAAGTTGGCGAGCCTGACTTCTCTACGGCTCAACCCATTGTCGAGGCGGGCAAGGCCGCACTGGATGCAGGTCTGACTCAGTATACGGCGGCCACAGGACTCGCGGCGTTGAGAGGCAAAATTAGCGAGCGCTACCGTCTACAGCATGGACTCGAGATTTCACCCGAGAGAATACTGATTACGCCGGGAGCGAGTGGTGGCTTGCTGCTCTTGGCGCATCTCTTGGTTGGGCAGGGCGACGGTATTCTTATCACCGATCCTGCCTATCCTTGTGTGCGCAATTTCATCAAGCTTCGCGATGCGTCCCCTCAACTCGTCCCCGTCGTGCGCGCTGCGTCCTATCAGCCGAGCGTAGAGGACTTGATGGCACAGCGCACTGATGCCACGCGAGGCGTGTGGTTAGCCTCGCCTAATAATCCCACAGGAACAATACTCGATCGTAGCCAACTGAGCGCTCTGTCGGCATGGACTCGGCGCGAGGGGCTCCATCTGCTCGTCGATGAGATCTACCACGGGCTGCACTTCGTCGATGATCTGCCTAGCGTGCTCGAAGTTGATGATTCGGCGTTTGTGGTCAACAGCTTTTCGAAATATTTCGGTATGACAGGTTGGCGACTCGGCTGGATAGTCGTTCCAGAGGCGTTCATCGACACCGCCCGAACGCTTGCGCAGAATATGTATATTTCGGCCTCGTCAATTGCGCAACATGCCGCACTCGCTGCGTTCGAACCAGAAACCCAGGTCATTCTCGACTCTCGCAGGGAGGAGTTTAGACGCCGCCGCGACTACATGGTCGAGGAGTTGACCGCGCTCGGATTCGTGTTGCCGCAGGAAATAGCCGGCGCGTTTTATGTTTATGCCGACTGTTCTAAGTTTTCAGACGACAGCGAAGCGTTCTGCAAAAAAATGCTAGAAGAGCACGGCGTCGCGATGACCCCCGGCACAGATTTTGGCGATGCCTCTGCGCGGACAATGCTGCGGCTCTCGTTTACCACGAGCATGGCTCAGCTTCAGATCGCTATCGCTCGACTGCGAGCAGCACTTGCCTAGGGATGAAACGACTGCTTGCAGGAGGCGAGAGTGATTTTTGAGCATCCTTTGCAGGAGGCGATTTTACTTAGGCGCTACAAGCGATTTCTCGCCGACGTCAGGCGGCCCGATGGCAGTGAATTCACCTTGCACTGCCCGAATACAGGCGCGATGACTCATTGTCAGGAAGAAGGTTGGCGAGTTTGGTACACCGATTCGCGTAATCCAAAACGCAAATACGCATGCACATGGCAGCTCGTGGAAGATGCTGATGGCTGTCTGATTGGAATCAACTCAGCGCTTGCCAATACGCTTGTGGGCGAAGCGCTCGAGAGAAATGCAATAGGGGAGCTTGCCGGCTACTCGTCCCACCGAAGAGAAGTCGCCTACGGAGAGCAGAATAGCCGCATCGACTTTTTGCTATCAGGCGCAGATAGGGCTGCAAGCCGGCGAGATTGTCTTGTCGAGGTCAAGAGTCTGACGTTCAGGACGCAGAACGGCTTGGGGGTTTTTCCAGATGCTGTTACAACCAGAGGGCAGAAGCATCTGCAGGAATTAACCACAGAGGCGAAGCGAGGAAAGCGGGCGGTGCTGCTTTTTTGTGTCCAACATACAGGCATCGAGCGGGTGAGTGTCGCCCGGGAGATAGACGCGGAATACGCTCGCTTGCTCGACGCGGCTGTGAGAGAGGGAGTTGAGGTCTTCGCCTACGGGGTCGCCATCGAGCCCGCCGAGAACGCGCTTAGTCTCGCAGCCTCGCTACCGGTAGAGCTCTAGGACGGATTTCGCCGCGAGGGGCTAAATGGCGGATGGGCGTTTGAGGACGGCCTCAGCAACCGAGACAACGCCGTCTGCGAGTTCGAATGGCACACTCTGCAAATGCTTTCCGCGGCAAGGTCCGACTAGGCATTTACCGGTCTCTATCTGGAAAAGTGCGCCATGGGTTGCGCACTGGATGAGCGCGTTGTCACCGTCGAGAAACTTGTCCTCTTCCCATTCGAGCGGCGTGCCCAGATGGGGGCAGCGATTCCAATACACATGTATTTGGCCTTGTTTGCGCACCGCAAAAAGACGCTTGCCGTCTATTTCGATGCCCTTCGCGCTGTCGTCTTTGAGCTCATGAGTGCTGAAGAGTTTTACCATCATAGGGGCGCGGCTCCTGCCAGAGCAGTGTCTAAAGCCTGTGCGAAGTCTGCGAGCAAATCCGCCTCATCTTCAATCCCTATCGAGAAACGGAGCATCGAATCCGATATTCCCATGCTCTGTCGGCGCTCTGCGCCCATCTCATAGAAAATGGTATGTGCAACGGGAATCGCGAGTGTGCGTGTGTCGCCTAAATTACTCGACGAAACGACGGTTTCCATCGCATTCAAGACCTCAAAGCAATCGACACCCGGGGCGAGGTCTATGCTCATTAGTGAGCCAAAATCACAAAACAACTCGCGCGCACGGGCGTGCTGGGGGTGAGTTTCGAGACCTGGATAATTCACTCTATTCACTGCGGGGTGTGCATCGCAGAAACGGGCGACGGCGAGTGCGTTCGCACAGGCGCGATCCATCCGCAGCGGGAGCGTCTCGGAGCCCACTGCGAGGTGGTGTGCCGCTTCGGGCCCAAGTGTTCCGCCCATATCGCGCAGCCCTTTCTTTTTGATCTGAGTAATACCCCACACGGAAGGCTCTTGGCTTTTATAACTATCGTAGATATTGGGAAATCGGCTCCAATCGAATAATCCTGTGTCGGTGATCGTGCCACCCAGCGCATTGCCATGCCCGCCAATGTATTTGGTAAGTGAGTTGACGACTAGCGACGCGCCGACGGCTTTGGGTAGGAAGAGATGCGGCGAGGTCATCGTATTGTCTACGCAGTAAACCAGATCATGCTGCCTACACAGATCGCCTATCGCTGTGAGGTCTGCGATCTGAGTCACCGGATTGGCTATGGTCTCAACAAAGACCAGGCGTGTGTTCGTTTGCAATGCTGCTTCAACGTTTTTGACGTCTGTCGCATCGACGAAACTCACTTCGATTCCGAGCGTTTGCAATGTACCGAAAAAGCTATTGGTGTTGCCGAATAAAAAGGCGCTTGAGACGAGGTGATCGCCTGCGCGCAGGAGGGCGAGCATCGACGAGGCTATCGCCGCCATTCCCGTGGCGAAGGCGGCTGTCGCGATGCCCTGCTCCATTGCCGTGATTTTATTCTGCAGAGCAGTAACGGTGGGATTTAGCTGCCGTCCGTAATTATAGCCACTGCGCTTGCCCTGAAATACCGCAGCGAGGTCCCGAGCATCGTCATAGCCGTAGGCCACCGAGGTATGAATAGCCTTATGCAGGACGCCATGCTCGGGCTTATCAAGCCGATCCGAGTGGAGGTTGGTGGTGGTGAATCCCTTTTTGCTCATCGAGGCTAGCCTTCGTTTGGCGATAGTGGCGGTAAAGCAGATGCGATTTATACACCAGCGGTGATGCTGATAAAAGAGGAGGTCTATTTCGTTGTCGCCGAAAAAAGGGGGAGAGCGGCGACCTCTTGGTCAATCGAATCGACTCTGCGTCTGTACTCGACGCTGGTGCGATCGTCATAGCTGGCCTCAAATTCACGCTGCGAAAGACCGTCCCTGCTGCCGCTGACGAGAGGAATTAGGTCTGCATCGGTGTTGATTTTTTGTACGCGGGACTGAAACTCGAGGGCAGAAGCTTCGCTCTCGACTGCCAGTTGTGCGAGCTTGATGCCTACTCGGTTAGCGGTGAGGTCTGAAAAGCTAAAGCCGGAGCGGTAGCGTGCATCAAAGGCCTCTTTACCTGTAGAGATGATTTCGGCGAGCGGCACGCCGGCTGTGGCAGCAATGGAGGCCGAGTTAATGACGTGCTGCGCGAGATCCTGGCGGCGCCTGAGCCTGATCTCTGGCGAATAGGAGGTAACGCCCGAACGGCTCGAGTGAACTAGATGCGCCGAGAGGGCAAAGAGCAGCGCGGTATTCTCTGTTTGTGGGCTCGATCCGGATTTGCTTCTCTCAGCTGCTGCGGCAGCCAAGGGAGGAAGGATTTCACTGAGTGCCACCGCGCGTCTCTCGATGGGTAGCCCCGAGAGATAGTCTCGCAGTGACGCGCCGTAAAATTCGCTAATCGCAAATACCGCCGGCGAAACCGCCACACGCTGAAGATCCCAGCTAAGGTGATCGAGCACCTCGCGGTCTACGCTGAACTGCAGGACCGCCTGCTGCGGACTCAGCTCCAGGCTGCCGAACGCGCGAGACAGCTCATCATTTATTGCGAATAGCGTGTCCCTTTTCCCATCTGGCATTCCCGCGATTATCCGTTCTGTTATCCATTCGGCAACAGAATAGGGAACAGGCAGGTTGCCGATCCGGAGCTGATCGATAGTCGGGTAGGCGTCGACGCCTGCACTACGAATGGTGAAAGCGATATTAAGGTAGGGATCTATCCCGAAACCTGCCTTTGTCGAGGTAAACAGTGGTGTACTGAGCACAACAGACAGGCTGTCGGTTGCCAGCCTCACACGTCCAACGGCCTGCCGACCGGGAAGCAGCAAGGTGAAGCTTGCGTTGAGCGCGGCCTCAAGCTCTTGGGCAGTGAGAGCAATTCGTTGTCCAGAGGCGTCAGGGATTGGCTCCGCGCCGTTAGTCGCAGAGGCCTCGTCGACGCCCCCAAGCGCGTTGCTGAGTAGATTGCTGAGCGCTTGCGGCGTGTTGGAGTCGGGCTCCGGCGGGCGACGCTCGACGGCAGACTCTAGTTGAACTGCGAGGAGTAAAACCAGTAACGCGGCGGCGAGCAAGGCGATTGTTAATCGCCAACAGATCCGAGCAAGCGATGGAATCGATTGCTCGGTGTCAGCTAATTTGCTCTGTGTGCCGGACATTGGAGGTCACTTTGTTTTAACTTCGATCGCTACATTGTCACGAGTTTCGATGGCTCTGTCACCTGCTCGCTCGAAATGGCCTCTTGATTGAACTCAAAAGCGCCGCGCAGAATGCTCAACTTGTTGACTTTATTGACTAAGGATCTTCTTATTTGCGGGTTCCGGCCCAAGTCTTGCGCGCGCTGCAGGGGAGATATCGGGGGCTCTCCGACTTTGATTAGAGGGGTTCCTGTGCTACAGTCCGCGCCTTTAAATAAACAGTCCTTGTAGGGGGATACTTTTCGATGGCGAGTACAACAATTCTAATGACGGTGGCACTGTCGTTACTGGGCTTGGCGATTGCTTTGTTCTATATGAAGAAAGTGAACGACATCCCAGTAGATATGGGCCTCGAGGCGGATCAATCTGAGCGTCTCAGGTTTATACACACAGCGATTGCCGACGGCGCGATGGCGTTCCTAAAGCAAGAATACAAGTTTATGACAATCTTTATGATTGGCTTTGGTATTCTGATTTTCCTCGCTATCGACGATCAGCACACTCCTCAATATAACGAAGGGCTCTACACGGCTCTAGCCTTCCTCTTCGGCGGACTCATTTCCGTTGCTTCAGGTTACATCGGCATGAAAGTGGCGACTGCGGGCAATGCGCGTACAACGGTGTCTGCTAAGCAAAGCATTTCAAAGGCTTACGATGTGGCGATTAACTCGGGCGCAGTCATGGGCTTTGCGCTCGTGGGTCTTGCGACACTGGGACTGGTTGTTGTCTACGTCGTTATGTCTTCACTCATGTCCGAACTTGGCCCTGAGAACAACCACATCCTCATGGAAGTGATTGCAGGCTTCGGACTCGGCGGCTCGACTATCGCGCTTTTTGCTCGCGTTGGCGGCGGCATTTTCACCAAGGCGGCTGATGTTGGCGCTGACTTGGTGGGTAAAGTTGAGCAAGGCATTCCTGAAGATGATCCCCGCAACCCTGCGGTTATCGCCGATAACGTGGGCGACAACGTGGGCGACGTAGCGGGAATGGGCGCTGACCTTTTCGGTTCTTGTGCAGAGAGCACCTGTGCTGCGATGGTGATTAGTGCGGCGGCATTTGCGACAAACACCGACGCGCTGCTCTATCCGATTCTTATCTCGGCGGTCGGCATCCCCATCAGCTTGCTGACAAAGCTCCTTGTCTCCGTTAAAAAAGAAGACGACGTAGCACCTGCGCTCATGAAGCTACTCATCATTTCAAGCGCCTTGATGGCGGTGGTGATGTATTTCGTCACTCTCGCGATGATTCCTGCCGATTTCGTGATTGGTGAGAACACGTACAGCAGCACTGGCGTCTATTTCTGCTTCCTGTCCGGCCTTGTGTCCGGCCTCGCGGTTGGCCTATTGACCGGTTACTACACCTCTGAGAAGTACGCGCCGGTTCAAGAAGTGGCGAAGTCTTGCGAAACAGGCGTGGCGACAAACATCATTTACGGTCTCGCACTCGGCTACAAGAGTACAGTGTTACCGTATGTCTGCATCGCGATCAGCATCTTCATCTCTTGGGAGCTTGCTGGTATGTACGGCGTGGCCATTGCGTCACTCGGCATGCTGGGTACACTCGTCATCGCCTTGATGATCGACGCCTACGGTCCAGTGGCTGACAATGCCGGCGGCATCGCCGAGATGGTAGGTCTGGAGTCAGAAGTTCGTCGTCGCACTGACGTGCTCGACTCGGCGGGCAACACGACAGCGGCAATCGGTAAAGGGTTTGCTATCGGTGCGGCGATTCTCACGTCACTCGCGCTCTTCGCAGCCTTCATCACGATTTCTGAGAAGCTGAGTGGCGAAGCCTTCACGATGAGCTTGCTCAATCCGCTCGTCTTCACAAGCGTCTTCATCGGTGCGGTTCTGCCTTTCTTGTTCACCGCTATGACGATGAAATCAGTGGGTAAAGCAGCCTTCGCGATGATCGAAGAAGTGCGTCATCAGTTCCGCACGATTCCGGGCATCATGGAAGGCACTGGCAAGCCAGATTACGCAAAGTGTGTTGCTATATCCACGCAAGCGGCGCTAAAAGAAATGATTGCACCAGGCGTGCTGATCATGGGTACGCCGCTCGTTGTTGGCTACCTATTTGGTGTTGAGGCAGTTGCGGGCGTTCTCGCAGGCTCCCTCGTCTGCGGCGGTGTTCTGGCGATTTCTGCGTCAAACAGCGGCGGCGCATGGGACAATGCCAAGAAGTATATCGAAGCGGGCAACCTCGGCGGCAAGGGTTCGGAAGAGCACAAAGCGGCGGTTGTTGGCGACACAGTGGGCGACCCTCTAAAAGATACATCAGGTCCTTCACTGAACATTCTGATCAAACTGTCTGCGATCTTGAGCGTTGTTTTCGCCCCGTTCTTTGTCCAGTACGGCGGTATCCTGCTAGGTTAAGCTTGGGCGGTTAAGCTCAGGGTAGAGCACTCTTCCCTGGGCATATAGACATATAAAAAGGAGGCACTGATTAGTTTCAGCTGCCTCCTTTTTTTATTCTCTCTTCTATTCGAGTGCTTTTATTCTCGTGATTCATACTCGCTCTCAATCGCTTCATGCCTGCAGCGGATCGCGACCCTAGCCTCCTGCCGTCGATGCTATTGAGGACGTATTAGTTGCTGCGGCTCTCGAAATGATAGAGCACCCAGCCGTCGAATTCGGTGTTTTTCTCTCGCTCTGCATCGCTCGCCTCTGCGCTTTCTGGCGCATTGTCTGCGCTGCGCCAGGTCAGTCGCGCCGATCGCACACACTGATAGATGCGAAATGAATTGGTGTTTTCGATGATGAGATTACGCACCGAAGGATTGAGCGTGTAATTGGATATCTCTACCAGTTTCCAGCCCTCTGCCATTGTCCGCGCGACGCAGTCATCACCTGTGAGCAAGTCTACAAGCGGCAAATTGGTCTCCGCATAACGTTCTGCGCGGAGGCGGAGACTCAGATTGAGTTCGGTTTGTTCGTTCTCAGCGGGCAGGTCGATAAAACTAATTTTCTCGAGGGTGATAGCCTGCTGTGTAAGATTCTGGGCTACGAGTCGCAGGCCATCATCGGTATTTTCCCCCCACGCGGCTGAGAACAAGGCGAATTTGATCGGACTTTCGGGAGAGAACCCATCCTCNGCGCTAGCGCCCTGGGCGAAGAGGCTTGGGGCTGCCAGTATTGCCAGCGCTGCCACAATCGGTCCGGCTTGCTGCCCCAGGGTGCTCGCCCATCCTAGAGCGCCGTGTTTTCCGCAGCAGGTCGCATTGCTCGTCAAGCTATGCCGAGTAATGAATTGAGGAGGTCGTAGGTTAGTTTTTGTCATGTTCTCGATTCTAGGGCGTGGTCGCTTCTATGTCAGCCATTTTTCAAATAGCTCGCGCATTAATGCGCGCGATCGGGACAAATTTGCTAAGCTTTCAGCCCTGCGAATTCAAGCACATTAATCATGGGGCAGAGCGTGAAGAAACTGGAAAACATAAAGCATATTGTCTGTGTTGCATCGGGAAAAGGGGGGGTTGGTAAATCGACGACTGCTGCTAACCTGGCTCTTGCGCTCAGCGCGCAGGGATTTGCTGTCGGCTTGCTCGATGCCGATATTTACGGCCCGAGTTTACCGGTAGTCATGGGCATCGCCGCGGGCACGCGTCCCGAAATTAGGGACAAGCGTCTTATGGTTCCGCTGCGTGCGCATGGTATCGAGTGTAATTCGATGGGGTTTTTGGTCGACGAGCGCACAGCAATGGTTTGGCGCGCCCCGATGGTCGTGTCCGCGTTTACTCAAATTCTCACTGATACCGCGTGGTCGGCTCTCGATTATTTGATTATTGATATGCCACCGGGCACTGGAGACATTCAGCTGAGCCTCGCTCAGACGGTCGCTGTGCGTGGTGCGGTTATCGTAACAACGCCTCAGGACATTGCCCTCTCGGATGCCCGCAAAGGCATAGAAATGTTTAAGAAAGTAGGGGTGCCGGTGCTCGGGGTTGTCGAAAATATGAGTGTGCACACCTGTAGCAACTGTGGTCATGCCGAGGCGATTTTCGGAAGCGGCGGTGGCGAAAGGCTGGCGCAGGACTATGGCGTCGATGTGATCGGACGCTTGCCCCTCGATATAAACATTCGCGAACAGACCGATCGTGGAGTTCCTGTGGTAGCATCCTCTCAGTATCCTAATCTGCAAGAGGCCTATGCCGAACTTGCCCGAGGCGTTCATGCGCAGGCGCTCGCTCACGAGGCTCACGCGAACGCCGCGCCGACGATTTCAGTTGCGGATGACTAGTCGGTGTAAGGATTGATAGATCGCCATCGCGCGCGTTTCGAAAATAAAAAAGAGGAAAATCAGTGGACGCAGTAAACGACCTACTCATTCTTATCGATAGCTATCTCGGCAGCGCCGTATGGTTCCCTTTCTTACTTCTCTCGGTAGGCATTTTCTTCACGCTCTACCTAGGTTTTCCTCAGATTCGCTATTTTAAGCATGCGATTGGAATAACGACTGGCCGCTTCGACAAAGATGGCGCAAAAGGCGATACCTCGCATTTTCAAGCGCTCGCAACAGCGCTGTCGGGTACGGTTGGTACCGGGAATATTGGCGGCGTCGCGCTCGCGCTGCACCTTGGTGGGCCTGCCGCACTTTTCTGGATGTGGGTCACTGCCTTTTTCGGTATGACGAGTAAATTCGTCGAGGTAACACTCTCCCATAAATACCGCGAGCAGACAGCCGACGGTACGATGGCCGGTGGTCCCATGTATTACATGGAGAAGGGTATGAATGCCAAATGGTTGGCAGTCATCTTTGCCATGGCGACCGTGCTCAGTTCTTTTGGTACCGGCAGCTTACCGCAAATTAACAGCATAGCGGCGGGCCTGCAGAGCACGTTTAATATTGAGCCTATAGTAACGGGTACGGTGCTCGCGGTGTTACTTGCACTCGTGATTATCGGCGGAATCAAACGTATTGCGGCAGTGGCTGCGACGATCGTGCCGACGATGGCGATGATTTACCTAGTCGGTGCCTTCGCAGTAATTCTGCCTAATCTTGGCAATATCGGTCCCTCTTTCGTTGCGATTTTCAGCGACGCGTTTACTGGCTCTGCCGCGACGGGTGGCTTTCTCGGCGCGACCTTTGCTTATGTATTCGATCGCGGCGTAAACCGTGGTCTCTACTCCAATGAGGCGGGGCAGGGCTCAGCGCCTATCGCGCACGCCTCTGCACGCACAGACGAGCCTGCAGACGAGGGTATGGTGTCGATTTTGGAGCCATTTATCGACACGATCGTGATCTGCACAATAACCGGATTGGTCATCTTGTCCTCGGGCGCATGGAAGGAAAAATTCGATAACGAATTCCAGCGTGCAGATATGCGCTTCGTCGCCGGTGCCTACAGTGAGCAAGAGCCCGAAGATGTCGCGCAGATGTTTTCGCTTCTCAACGGCGATGAAACGACAGCGAGCCTCTACTCCGGTGAGCTGGTCATCAGAGACGGTCGCGCGTTGAACTCGCAGGACTTCACCCTTATGGCTTCGCGATCTTTCGCTGAAGAGATTGTATTTGCGCGTGACGACGTGCCGCTTAGCGGTACCCTTCGCGTGACAGAGGGGCGACTTGATGACGCCGATGTTGAGGTCTCGGGGATGTCATTGATTCACTCGGTGCCACTCACGACGGTTGCGTTCACACGTGGTTATTTCGGTGATTATGGGCAGTATGTAGTCTCGATAGGACTCATGCTCTTCGCATTCTCTACAGCCATTGCCTGGTCTTACTACGGTGACCGTGCGATGACGTATTTGCTCGGCCCTAAGTCTGTGTTGCCCTATCGCGTCGTCTATGTGGCTGGATTCTTTTACGCAGCGTTCGCCGATACAACGATTATCTGGAATCTCGCGCTTATTACGATAGTGTTGATGACGGTGCCAAATCTATTTGGGCTATTGTTTATGCACAAAGAGATGAAGCAAACCGTCACCGACTACTGGGAAAAAACAGAGCACGGTAAGCACAAAGCTTAATGCTTTACTCGCCCGGCAGGCGAATGCGCTCGACGATTTCCGTCACCTCGACCGGAGGTGACGGAGTAAGACGAGCAACGGCAATGGCAACACACGCGTTTATAAGCGTCCCCAATGTGCCAATGCCTTCGGGTGATATGCCAAACAGCCAATTCTCTGCGTTATCAATCGAAGGATTTAAAAAGCGGAAATAAACGATGTAGGCGGCAGTAAAGCCAAAGCCTGCGATCATGCCCGCAATCGCGCCTTCCTTATTCATTCGCTTCCAAAAAATGCCCAACACGATGGCAGGAAAGAACGAAGCGGCGGCAAGGCCGAACGCAAAGGCGACGACTTGCGCAACATACGCCGGTGGATACATCCCGAAATAGCCTGCAACGAGAACCGCAATAAATATTGCGAACCGCGCATAGAGTAACTCTTTCTTATCGCTGATGTCGGGCATGAAGCTTCGCTTCATCATGTCGTGTGCGACAGAGGTCGAGATAACGAGGACGAGATAACGAGTAACAAGCCTGCAGCCGTCGATAGTGCGGCGGCAAGCGCGCCCGCCACCACGAGGGCAATAACCCAATCCGGCAAGTCTGCTATTTCGGGATTAGCGAGCACCATAATATCGCGGTTTACATCAAGTTCGTTGACCGTCGGATCGCCAACGTATTGAATTCGACCGTCACCGTTTTTGTCGTCGAAGGTGATGAGTTTAGTTGTCTCCCATTTCTTAAACCACTCAGGCATCGCCGTATATTCGGCGTTGCTTACCGTATTGATTAAGTTGGTTTTTGCGAACGCGGCAACCGCTGGGGCTGTGGTGTAGAGAATGGCGATAAAAATAAGCGCATAGCCAGCTGAACGACGCGCGTCACGAACATTCGGAACCGTAAAAAAGCGGATGATTACATGGGGCAGACCTGCAGTACCAAACATGAGTGCGGCGG
>JGI26083J51738_10001492_pt1 | contig 12586 bp, 8 predicted proteins | sample SaaInl85LU_5_DNA_FD_51738 | JGI IMG/M metagenome (IMG submission 51738)
TCACAGGGGGCTACAGGTTTTGCCAATCCAATGGATGGATTAGGTTTCAGTCTTAGGGATCAGATCCTAAATCAAAAATTAGAAAACACTTTTTTAATTAAAGCTACTTACAGGTTTGTCAGATAAATTATTCACCATAAACGGTGACTTAGTTAGCCGGTGTTTGGTCACTTTTTTAGTGGGCTTCTAGCCAGTTTTCACCTACCCCTAATTCTACGTCTAAAGGGACGGTGAGCGTAAACGCGTTTTCCATAGCAGATTTAACAAGTGCTTTGACTTGTTCTAGCTCTGGTTTGTACACATCAAAGACCAATTCATCATGTACTTGTAGAAGCATTTTTGTTCGTAACTTTTGGTCGTCTAGTGCCTTTTGAACTGCTATCATAGCCAACTTTATAATATCTGCGGCACTTCCCTGAATAGGCGCATTCACTGCATTTCGCTCTGCTGCACCTCTTACTATGGCATTGTTGGCGTTAATGTCTTTTAAATACCTTCTACGTCCTAATACTGTTTCCACATAACCATTTTCTCTGGCAAAATTTACTTGACTATTCATATAGGCCTTGAGCTTTGGATAACTTTCGTAATAGGTGTCTATGAGTGCTTTTGATTCTGCCCTGCTCAAATCTGTTTGGTTGCTGAGTCCAAAGGCAGATACACCATAGATAATACCAAAATTAACGGTTTTGGCATGGCTTCGCTGCTCCCTACTTACGGATTCTAGAGGCACATTAAATACTTTTGCTGCAGTGGCAGCATGTATGTCTGCGCCTTCTTTAAAGGCAGCGATCATATTGTCTTCTTCACTGAGTGCCGCTATGATCCTTAATTCTATTTGAGAGTAATCTGCTGCCAATAATAGGTGCTCTTGATCTCTTGGAATAAAGGCTTTTCTGATCTGTTTTCCCCTTTCTGTTCTGATAGGAATGTTCTGTAAATTTGGATTGTTGCTGCTCAATCTTCCCGTTGCGGCTACCGTTTGCATATAGTCTGTGTGTACCCTTCCTGTTTGAGCAGACACTTGGAGCGGTAGTGCGTCTACATAGGTGCTTTTCAGCTTAGCAAGCCCTCTGTATGCTAAAACATCGGCAATTATTTTGTGTTCTTTGGCCAAATAAGACAGTACATCTTCTGCGGTAGAGTATTGCCCTGTCTTGGTTTTTTTTGGTTTTTCTACCAACTGCATTTTTCCAAAAAGAATGTCGCCCAATTGTTTTGGAGAAGCAATATTAAAGGTTTCTCCTGCGGCCTCATAAATGTCTTTTTCTAATTGGAGAATATCCTTGTCTAAGGTTACAGATAGTTCGTTTAGAAAGGCCACATCTAGGTTAATGCCTTCTAATTCCATACCCGCCAATACCCTTAACAAGGGTGCCTCCATGTCTACGAAAAGAGACTCATTTCCTGCAGCCGCCAATTCTGTTTTGAATTGTTGTGCCAACTGAAAGCAAAGGTCTGCGTCTTCTACCGCATAGGCTACTTGCTGATCAAGCGCCACTTCTCTCATACTTATTTTTTGTTTTCCTTTTCCTATTAACGTCTCAATAGCTATGGGCGTGTAGTTTAAGTAAGTTTCGCTCAGAACGCTTAGGTTGTGTCTCATGTCTGGATTGATGAGGTAATGGGCCAACATAGTGTCAAAACAAGGGCCTTTTACTTCAATGCCATAACGGTGGAGTACCTTAAGGTCATATTTTAGATTTTGCCCTACCTTTTCAATGCCTTCGTGCTGGAAAAATGCTTTGAGTTCAGATAAGATTTCACTTGTTTCCTCCTGGTCTTCAGGAAGGGATATGTAGAATCCTTTATGGGCCTCCCAGCTAAATGCCAGACCAACAAGGTTCGCTTCTAAAGGATCTAGGCTGGTTGTTTCTGTGTCAAAACACACTTGAGGTTGTTGCAATAGTTTTTGGGTAAATAGTTTCATGCCCAGTCCTGGGCTTACCAATTGATAGTGGTGGGAAACTTCATTTATGGTTTTTCTTGAGCTGAATATTTGTACGCCATCTGTGCTGTTCTCAGCGGTGTCAAAAAGCCCAAATTGCCCACTTCCAGCGCTAGTAGCTTCTGCCTTTTTCTGACTGTTGGCCTCTGGATTGTTTGGGGTTTCTTTGGGTGCGAAAAACAACCTAAGAAATTGCTCCGTAAGCCTTCTAAATTCCAGTTTCTCAAAAATGGCCTGAACCTTTTCGCTATCTGGTGTGGAGAGCTCATAAGCGGCTGCATTAAAAGTAACGTCACAATGAATATTAATGGTGGCTAATTTTTTTGACAGTAAACCGAGTGCAGCGTTTTNAGAAACTTTTTCTTTCATTTTCCCTTTGAGCTGATCTGTGTTGGCCAAAAGGTTTTCCATGCTTCCAAAATCTGCCAAAAACTTTTTGGCTGTTTTTTCTCCTACGCCTGGAAGTCCTGGTATATTGTCACTGGCGTCTCCCATCATGCCTAAATAGTCTATGACTTGTTCAGGCCTTTCTACACCAAATCTTTTTTGAATCTCAGGAATCCCCCAAATTTCAATTCCATTCCCCATCCTTGCGGGACGATACATGAAAATATTTTCAGACACCAATTGACCAAAGTCTTTGTCCGGGGTGACCATAAAGACCTGGTAGTCTTCTTTTTCTGCCTGTTTGGCTAGCGTACCAATAATGTCGTCTGCTTCTAAGCCTTCTAAAACGACAACTGGGATGTGCATGGCCCTTAGAATTTCTTGAATATAAGGCACTGCGAGTCTAATAGCATCTGGCGTCTCTAATCTATTGGCTTTGTATGCTGGAAATAACTCGGTGCGTTCACTACTGCCGCCTTTGTCAAAGCATACCGCTAAATGGTCTGGTTGCTCTCTTTTAATTACATCGAATAAAGAATTCATGAACCCCATGATGGCAGAGGTGTCTTCCCCTTTAGAGTTAATTCTTGGATTTTTAATNAGTGCGTAATAGCCTCTAAATATTAAAGCATAGGCGTCTAAGAGGAAAAGTCTTTTTTTGGACATTCTAAAAAAATTATTGAGGACTCTATGTTAAAGTCCATTTTAGGGTGCGTTTTTACGCACACAATGATACATTAAATATAAGAAGTAGCCGGTCTGTTTTCTTGGCCAAAATGGTCGTAATAACTATAAGAGAATCCTGGTTGAATACAGAATGCGCCCGTTTCTCCCGCTTTGTTTAAAGCGATAAAGCCCACTTGAAAGTTGGCGTATTCAGGATTTTTTTTCACAATGCGGCCCACCGCTTCTTCACAGGCTTTTTGAGGGCTAAACCCTTGTCTCATGAGTTCTACGATTAAAAAACTACCCACTGATTTTACCACTTCTTCTCCCACCCCAGTAGCAGTTGCAGCACCTATTTCATTGTCTACAAATAGTCCGGCGCCAATAATGGGGGAATCACCAACACGACCAGCCATTTTGTAAGCCATACCGGATGTAGTACAAGCGCCAGAGAGGTCTCCGTTTTTGTCTATGGCCAGCATGCCTATAGTGTCGTGATTTTCAATATTTATAATGGGTTTGTATTGGGAGGTTATTTTCCAAGTTTCCCATTCAGCTTTTGATTGGGGCGTGAGTAAATTGTCTTTTTTAAAACCCATTTCATAGGCGAACTGTTCGGCTCCCTTCCCAGCTAACATCACGTGGGGCGTTTCTTCCATTACCTTTCTAGCCACATTGATAGGGTGGGCAATATTTTGTAAATAGACCACTGATCCGCAGTTTCCCTCGGCATCCATAATACAAGCGTCTAGAGTTACTTCTCCATCCCTGTCTGGTCTTCCGCCTTTTCCAACGGTCTGATTAGATAAATCGGACTCTTCTACCATGACCCCTTGTTCTACTGCATCTAAAGCAGTACCCCCATTAGAGATTACTTCCCATGACTTAGCAGTTGCGCGGTGAAAGTTCCAAGTACAGATGGTCAGCGGTTTTATTGCATCACTGCGTTTGGTGCTTTTCTTGCTTTCTTTGGCTAGTAGCGGCTGGGCGACTAGTGCTGTTGCACTCAGTCCTGCAGCTTGGAGGAATTTTCTTCTTTGCATTTGGTCGGTTGGTTTAGGAACGAAACAATTTGGACCACAAACGCTCTATCCATAGAATAATGCGGTCTACCATAGGAATCCAATATTTTATTAGGCCAATAAATGCGGCACATCCCAATACAATATATAGGTATCTCATTTCGTTTTATTTGTGGATTTAAAAATACAGATTTTAATGGAAACGTTTCGCTTATATTTGTATCAATTATGATTTTAGAAGTTTGTTGTAACTCGTTAGACTCAGCTTTAGCTGCCCAAAGTGCAGGTGCTCACAGAATTGAGTTTTGTACTGGCTTGGCGCTTGGTGGGCTTACACCTTCCATAGGCCTCCTAAAAGAGTATACTAAAATTATTTCACTGCCCACTAGGGTTTTGATTCGTCCAAGGGCAGGCGATTTTTCTTACACATCGGGAGAGTTTAATAGTATGCTGGAAGACATAGCGAAATGCAAGGAACTGGGTTTTGAAGGTGTTGTTTCAGGAATTTTAGCAGCAGAGGGTAGTTTAGATGTGTCCAGGACCGCTGCTTTGGTTGCAGCAGCCTCTGGAATGAAATTTACTTTTCACAGGGCTTTTGACTGGGTGTTAGACCCAAAAGAAACGCTCTTGAAATTATCTGAAATAGGAGTTCATACAGTACTAACTTCCGGAGCTGCTTCAAAAGCCTTAGACGGTTTGGATCAATTAAAAGATTTAAAAGCAATGAATACTGGGGTAGAAATTATGCCCGGAAGTGGTGTGACTGCTCAAAATGCCCTTATTTTTAAGAAAGCGGGCTTTAAAGCCATTCATATGTCTGGTGTGGCTGCAGAAAAAGTGTTGGATCATTCGCCCAAAGTGTCTATGCATAGTGCTTCGCTGCTCTCAGACACCCATAGATTTAACACCCAAGAGAATCGGGTTAAAGAGGTATTGTCCCTAATCAATAGTCCTTACTAAAGTCTTATCTTTGTTTAAAAAAAAATATGCGTTGGTTGTTTTTTGTGCTTTTTTATGTGGGTTTTGCCTGGTACTGCTATTATGCCTTTAAAACCACCTTTAAAAGCCCTTTGTTCTCAGGGTTCTATGTTATTTCTGCCCTTTTAGTACTCGCATTTTTTCTCTTCCATTTTGCTTTTTCCCCCGTGGAATTTAGGGTGTCGAATCCTTATAAGTCCTATGCAATGGGGTTAGTGGGTAGTTGGTTTTTATTTAGTATCGCAGTAGTTATTTTTTTACTATTTGAAGATATTTTTAGATTTATGTGGGCTGGAATAGTGAAGTTATTTCATTGGGAGCGAGCTGTGGTTATTCCTTCGAGAAGACGTTTTATTAGTGCCTTAGCCTTGGGTATTGCCGCCCTACCTTTTGGGGCCTTACTTTATGGAATGTTCCGAGGAAAATACCGTTACAAGGTACTGGAATACGTCCTTACTTTTGAAGATTTACCTGAGGCTTTTGACGGCTACAAGATCAGCCAAATTTCAGATATTCACTCGGGTAGTTTTGACAATGCAGANAAAATAGCTTACGGAATTGATCTGATTAACCAACAGCAATCAGACGTNCTTTTNTTTACAGGAGANCTNGTCAATAATACGGCCAGTGAGATGGAACCATGGATGTCTGCTTTTTCAAAGTTAAAAGCCAAAGACGGAATTTTTTCTGTTTTGGGGAATCATGATTACGGAGACTATGTTTCCTGGACTTCTCCAGAAGCTAAGGAGGCCAATCTAAATAGGCTCAAAGAAATTCAGCAAGAAATGGGCTTTAAGCTCCTTTTGAATGAGCACAAATACATTGAGAGAAATGGAGAGAAAATAGCCATTGTAGGGGTAGAGAATTGGGGAAAAGGAGGCTTTAAGAAAGCGGGAGACCTCAATAAAGCCATTGCTGAGATTAAAGAAAACGATTTTAAGATATTGTTGTCTCACGACCCTTCCCATTGGGAGGCAGAGGTCATTCCCCATGCACAGCATTTTCATTTAACTTTGAGCGGTCATACCCATGGAATGCAATTTGGGATTGAAATTCCAGGATGGATTAAATGGAGTCCTGTAAAATGGCGGTACAAGCAATGGGCAGGAATATACAAAGAGCTGGGCCAATACATTAATGTCAATAGGGGCTTTGGGTTCTTGGGCTACCCTGGAAGGGTAGGTATATGGCCAGAAATCACGGTGATTACCCTAAAAAAGTCGGTTTAAGCGGTGTTTTAGGTTTTTTTATTACATTTGATTGTATTATAAATAAATGCTATGTCAAAATTTGGCGAATTAATAGACTTAAATGTTCCAGTCCTTATAGATTTTTATGCAGATTGGGATGCGTCTTCACAGTCTATGCACGACGTGCTTAGAAGTGTTGCTGCTGCTATTGGAGACAAAGGAAAGGTCATTAAAATAGATGCAGACAAAAACAAAGATTTAGCAGCCGCTTTAAGGGTCACTACATTGCCTACACTAATGGTGTACAAAGGTGGTGAGATGGTTTGGCGCCAAAGCGGAGAACAAGATGCTGTAACCCTTATGGGTATTATAGAAGAATACGCCTAAATCCCTCACAATTTTAGTGGACTAATACGGTGCTATTCTAGCAAACTATCTAATAGAATGGTTTCGTTGGAATGCGCTGCTTCAAAGCGGTTATTTTCTTCTTCAGCTCCCTCGTAGAAATGAGAGAACTTGTCCATAAATACCTCAAATTCAAGCCTTTCTTCTTGGGTAATTTCAGGACTGTCTCCTATGGACAACACGTCTAAGATCCTTCGGTAACCCTCCAAGTTTTCAATAATATTTTGAATGCTGTTATACTGATCAGTAATATCCATTGCCGCATAATAATTCAAGTGGTCTTGGTAAATATTTTTGAGCTCTTGAAAAATACCCCTCGCTTCTTCGGGGGCTCCTACAGCGTAATAACCCTCAATAAATGGGACCACAAAGTTGTAGTAATCAAAACCTTTTAGAGGCATGTTTTTCATGCCAATATCTAAAATCTCTTTAGCCTCACTCAATTTATTTTCTCCAATCAGGGTTTCTGTTAGTCTGGCAAGGTTGCTTCTAAAAGACAATCCTTGCACCCTTGTTTGGGTGTCAATATAAACTTCTGGATCACCTGAATTTCCCCATTCCCAACTTTTCACTATGTCTGTCATGGTCTCAGTGTCTATTCTACCCATTTCAAAAACACTTTCGTATTTGGTTTTAATAGGGACCAATTTATAGGCCAAACCATCTAATTGGAGGTAGTCTTTCATCCATAAATACTCTCCAGCTTCAAAACTTCCTCCTGAAAAGTAGAGGGGCCTTTTCCAATCATTATTGGCCAAAAGATCCAGCATGAGTAACCTGTTTTTTGGTAGGGCAGATTTAGGCAGGTCAATGTCTATATAATCTACAATTAAGGCGCTGTCTTTGGCTTTCACCAGGCCACTGGCCAATACATTTTCTTTGTTTACAGGAACCCTGATTTTATTTGTTGGGTAGTACACAATATCTAGGTTGCTTTCAGAGTACTGACTCAAGTCTGCACCTTGTGCTCCTAAGAGGTATTTAAATTTTGTTTGGGGCTTGTCGCTGCCCACCCAATTTAAAAAGTCCTTAATGTCCCATCGTTTGTCTGTTACTTCTTGGAAATAAATGGCATCTCTATTGCCATAGTGGTACAGATCGTGGGTGAGTTGAGAAGGTATGGGATCACTTTCATATGCCTTTCTCTTCATTTGATCTATATACCAATCTGTTGCAAAAAGGCTGGTGTTAATGACCCTTACGTCTGTTCTGTATCCCTCAATTTCTTGGGCGTACCAGAGTGGAAAAGTGTCGTTGTCTCCAATGGTAAATAATATGGCACCACTATCTTTTTGGGTAGAGTTCAGATAAGCTTTGGCCGAACTCTGTGCCGTTTTTCTGTTAGACCTATCGTGGTCGTCCCAGTTTTGGAATCCCATAAGCGCAGGTACCGCTAAAAAACACAATCCTACCACGGCTGGGGAAAGCCAGGCCTTTTTAGTGAACGAAGATAATTCGTTAAACAGCCCGTACACCCCTAAACCAATCCAAAGGGCAAAAATATAAAATGAGCCTACCAGCGAGTAGTCGCGCTCTCTGGGTTGAAAAATAGAAGGGTTGGTGTAAAATTGTATGGCCAGACCTGTAAACATAAAGAACACAAACAAGGTCCAAAATTGTTTTTTGTCTTTTTTAAGCTGGAACAGTATGCCAATAATGCCCAGCAATAAAGGCAGGAAAAAATAGGTATTTCTTCCCTTATTGTTTAAAAGATCAGCAGGTAAATTCTCTTGGCTTCCCAATCTAGGACTGTCTATAAAAGAAATGCCACTAAGCCAGTTCCCGTGATTGTCATAACGTCCCTGTATGTCGTCTTGTTTTCCTGTGAAATTCCACATAAAATAACGCCAATACATATAATTGAATTGGAAAGAAAACATATAATTAATATTATCCATTAGGGTCGGTGGAATAACGTCTATATAGTCTCTAAATTCTCTTAAAAAAGAAATGTATTGTTCTACATCAATCTCTCCTTTTTCTAAGCCATTTTTAAATTGCCCCACGGTAGAGGTCAATTCTTTATTGCCTAAATAATCTCTTTTAATACTAAATTTCAGCGGTCCAAAATAGCGCATATAATTTTCAGCGTTTTGTTCGCTCCACATCCTGGGTAATAAGCCCTCATGTGCAGGGTCTGATCCTTGTAGCGCTCCTTGAAAATGATTCACTATCACATATTTCCCTGTGGCGTAATCTTTTTCATATTTAGGTTTGTCGTCTTTTTCAATACTTGCAGTACTAAATGCGTTGGAGTAGTAAGCGCCATAGACTGGACTGTCTACACCCGGGTATTGTTCTCTGTTGTAATAAGCCAATAGGGAACGAGCGTCTGAAGGATCATTCTCATTAATGACCACCCCAGCGTTTGCCCTAATGGGTAGCATAAGCCAAGAAGAAAAGCCTAAAATCAGAAACATTAAAGAAAGCACTATGGTATTGGCAGCGACCATTTGCTTTGATCTTGTAAACTTTAAAGCGTAATAAAAAGCACCCACAAATACTCCAGCCATTATGATGGAGCCAGAATTAAAAGGCAATCCAAAATTGTTTACAAAAAACACTTCAGACCAACCAAACGCTTTTAGTACATAGGTTAGAGAGAATTTATAGACCAGCATTAACAAGCCAACTACAGCGATATTGGCCAATAGAAAGTTTTTTACGGTGGTGGTTTTGTATTTTTTAAAGTAATAAAGTAAACCTATAGAAGGAATGGCTAGAAAGCCCATGAATTGAATCCCAAAAGTAAGTCCCACTATAAAAGAGATCAGTACAAGCCATTTATCTCCCCTGTCTGTATCCAAGTTGTCGGTCCATTTTAAACCCATCCAAAGCAATAATGCCATGATTAAACTGGCCATGGCGTAAACTTCCGTCTCAACGGCATTAAACCAAAAACTGTCAGAATAGGCAAATGCCAATGATCCAACAAGCCCACTTCCTAAAATAGCTATGGCTTGTGAATTGGACAATTCAGTTGTTTTTCCAACCAATTTTCTAAGTAAATTGGTAGTGGTCCAAAACATGAATAAAATGGTGAATGCAGAAGAGACACCAGATACATAATTGACCATTCTGGCAATTTCTGTAGGCTCCAAAGCAAACATGGCAAAGAATGCCCCAATCATCTGAAGCAATGGCGCCCCTGGCGGATGCCCAATTTGAAGTTTGGCTGAAGTCGCTATGTATTCNCCTGCATCCCAGAAGCTACCCGTAGGTTCAACAGTGAGGGCATAAGTGATCAAAGCTATAAAGAAAACCACCCATCCTAAACGGCGGTCCCAAAGGTCAAAATCTTTTGAAAACATGTGTTTGTTTTTTGTAACAGAGCGAAATTACTAATTAATATGTTTATGCGGGCTTTAAATTTTGAAAGCTTTAACAGCTTTTAGGTCCCTAAAAAATCACTTTTTAAGCCTGTGTGCAACGGAAAATTGCCATCTGACGAATGTCTTTGGAAAAAAAAGAAAAGTTTTGTTTTGATAATACAAACTTTGTTTTAAATTTGCAGCCTCTTATACGGTAGTGGTCTATGGTGTAATTGGTAACACAGCTGTTTTTGGTACAGTCGTTCAAGGTTCGAGTCCTTGTAGACCAACAAAAAAACCCAAAGTTTTCGCTTTGGGTTTTTTATTGTATTATGCCTAAAATATTGTATATTTGTGGCGATTAAATGATAAAGGAATAAGAGGGGACCAAAAGTCCCCTCTTTTATTACCCATAAATCTATGTTCGAAAAAGAAGTAAGGACCTTATTAGATGCAGCGTTGGAAGAAAATCCATCACTATTTTTAATAGATTTTAAAGTTACAACAGACAAGAAAATCTCCGTGGTTTTAGATGGAGATACTGGTGTGACACTTCAAGATTGCATGAATGTGAGTAGGGCTATTGAGCATAATTTAGATAAAGAGACCATTGATTTTGGATTGGATGTGGCCTCTGCAGGAGCTACAACTCCTTTGGTAATGCCCAGACAGTACAAAAAAAACCTTCAGCGATCTTTAACAGTTCGTACCGAAAATGAAGTGGTAGAAGGGAATTTAATCCAAATTCTAGACCACGGCATAGTATTGCAGTGGAAAGCTAGAGAACCCAAGCCAATAGGCAAAGGAAAAGTAACCGTGACTAAAGAACAAGAAATTGCTTTTACAGATATTAAAGAAGCAAAAGTGAACCTTAAATTTTAATAGATAGCAAGATGGAAAATATTGCACTTATTGAATCTTTCTCAGAATTTAAAGATGACAAGTTTATTGANAGAGTAACCCTAATGGCCATTTTAGAAGAGGTTTTTAGGAGTGCCTTAAAAAAGAAATTTGGATCAGATGATAATTTTGATATTATCATTAACCCGGACAAAGGGGATTTAGAGATTTGGAGAAACAGAGTAGTAGTAGAAGATATAGATGTGATGGACCCTAATGAGGAGATATCTATCACTGAAGCTAGAAAGATTGAGCCGGATTTTGAAGTAGGGGAAGATGTTTCTGAAGAGGTAAAGTTAATTGACTTGGGTAGAAGGGCTATTTTGGCATTGCGTCAAAATTTAATAGCCAAAATCCATGAGCATGACAATACCACGATCTANAAGCAATTTAAGGATTTAGAGGGAGAGATATACACCGCTGAGGTGCACCATATTAGACACCAGGCTATTATTCTTTTAGATGACGAAGGAAACGAAATTATCCTTCCGAAAGACAAGCAAATTCCAGCAGATTTCTTTAGAAAAGGAGACAATGTTAGGGGTATTATTGAAAGTGTAGAATTAAAAGGAAACAAGCCTTCCATTATTATGAGTAGGACTTCTCCGCTGTTNTTAGAGCAATTGTTCTTTCAAGAAATTCCAGAAGTTTTTGATGGTTTAATCACCATTAAAAAGGCGGTTCGTATCCCTGGAGAAAAGGCCAAAGTAGCCGTAGATTCTTACGACGATCGTATAGATCCAGTAGGTGCCTGTGTGGGTATGAAAGGATCTAGAATTCACGGAATAGTCAAAGAATTGGGCAACGAGAACATAGACGTNATTAACTGGACAAATAACCCTACCTTATTAGTGACAAGGGCTTTGAGTCCAGCCAGGGTCTCTTCTGTAAAATTAGACGACGAAAAAATGACTGCCCAAGTGTACCTTAAGCCAGAAGAAGTTTCTAAGGCTATTGGTCGTGGGGGACACAACATTAGATTGGCGGGTCAATTGACTGGTTATGAAATAGACGTATTTAGAGAAGGGGTAGAGGAAGATGTTGAATTGACAGAATTCTCAGATGAAATAGAGGCATGGATTATTGCTGAATTGTCTAAGATCGGTTTGGATACAGCGAGAGCGGTATTAGAGCAAGATGTAGAAGATCTGGCAAAGAGAACAGATCTAGAAGAGGAAACAATTTTAGATGTTGTTAGAATTCTTAAAGAAGAATTAGAAGGTTAAGCAGTAAGATAATACACAAATAATTAAAGGATTTCATCCTTGAACCTATTTCATTATTTATATTAGCAGAAAAATACTAGTAAGCACAAATTTTTTTTATGGCAGAGAATGCAACCATTAGGCTTAATAAAGTCCTAAGAGAATTAAACATTTCACTGGATAGAGCGGTAGACTACCTAGCGGCTAATGGGCATGCTATTGAGGCAAGGCCTACCACTAAAATATCAGAAGAAGTGCATCAGGTTCTTTTAGATCAGTTCCAAACGGATAAGAGCAAGAAAGTTGCTTCTAAGGAAGTGGGTGAAGAAAAGAGAAAAGAAAAGGAAGCTATTAGGGTAGAGCTTGAAAAAGAGCAAGAAGACAAGCGTTTGGCCAGAGAGGCTAGAGCCAATGAGGTGGTTAAAGCAAAAGGAACACTTTCCGGAACAACGACCGTGGGTAAGATTGACCTAGATGCTCCAACTAAAAAAGATGTGCCTGCACCAGAAGCAGTAAAAGAAGCAGTTGCTGCTCCTAAAGAAGCAGCCCCTAAAGCAGCACCAAAGCAAGAAGT